>OGEI01000069.1_pt1 | contig 87178 bp, 106 predicted proteins | sample 1570631 | NCBI WGS metagenome assembly OGEI01 (sample SAMEA2582139, study PRJEB24529) | metagenome | biome: Human gut stool | place: China | collected 2011
CGTTCTTAGAATATAGATGACAAAAATGTCATGAAGATTTTGTAAAATATGCTTTAATTCATTATAACACAGCACAATGAGAAGATACAAGATTGCTTTTTATAAAATCTTTAAATTTGAGCCAAAGTTAAAAAAATGAAAAAACATTTAACAACTCCTCAATTGTGCAGCTTCGAAACTTCTGTTATGATTTATTTACAGAAGCTTCTGCAAACACTTTTTACGCAGTAACAAGCAAGAGTATTGTTGTGGAAAAATAACTTTGAATTTTTATAATATGAGGAGATGACACAAATGCAGATTGGCAGTGTAATAAGAAAATACAGAAAAGAATGTGGGCTTACACAGGAAGAGATGGCAAAAAGGTTAGGGGTGACTACCCCGGCTGTGAATAAGTGGGAAAATGGAAACACGAATCCCGATATCGAACTGTTGGCACCGATTGCCCGGCTGTTGCATATTTCACTCGACACACTGTTGTCTTTTCAGGAAAAACTGACGGACATGGAGATTGAGACACTTATCCGGCAGATGGGTGACAAATTAGAGAAAGAAGGATTTGAAAAGACCTACGAATGGGCGGTGCAGATCACAAAAAAGTATCCGAACTGCAATATGCTGATCTGGCAGATCGCAGTAATGCTTGACGCAGGAAGAATAACAGGAGCGTGCGGGAATCCGGAACAATATGACGAACAGATCAATGCGTGGTATGAGATGGTGTTACAGGACGAAAACGAAGAGATACAGTACCATGCAGCCGATTCTCTGTTTGGCTTTTATTTAAGGAAAAAAGAATATGTGGCAGCAGAAAAATATTTAAACTATTTTTCGGAGCATGATCCTATGAAAAAGATATTCAGGGCACGTCTGTACAAAGAGCAGGGAAAAACCGAAGAAGCATATAAAACAATAGAAGAAGTTCTTCTCTCGCAGAGCCAGACGCTTGGTGTTACATTTTCATTTCTGCTTAGTATGGCATTGAAAGAAAAAGATTTTGACTATGGAAGAGTGCTCGCAGAGAAAATGGGAGCACTCGCCCATACATTTGAGATGGGAAAATATAGTGAGTGTTCCACTATGCTTGATGTTGTATATGCGGAGAAAAATGTAGAAGGTACTTTTCAGGTGGTCAGGCAATTGCTTGAAAATGTGGAGAGTATTGGAGATTTTTCGGGTTCAAAATTATACCGGCATCTGCAATTTAAGAAAAATGCCCGTTGGAATGCAGACGAATTGCGCGAAAAACTGTTAGAAGGATTCCGCGATGAGACAGAATTTTCTTATATGAAAGGATATGAACCGTGGGAAAAACTTGTTAGTAAATAGGAAAAGTGAAGGGCTAAATCTCCACTTTCCCCGGTACATATTGAATGATCACATCCATCGTTCCTCCGCATACCATGCCTTCTTCCCCGGCAAAATCATTGGTCATATCGACGGAGAGGAACGTATCTTTTTTGTCAGAGAGAACTTCTAAGGCCTTTCGCAGCACTTCATGCTCGCCACAGCCGCCGCCGATTGTGCCAAAAGACTGTCCAAGCGCATTGACGCACATGATCGCACCGGTTTTGACGGGAGTAGAGCCTTTGCGCTCCACAACAACAGCGATTGCTTTTTCTTCCTTTGTCTGGAGTGCGTTTAAGAAAACGGGATCAAGGTTGGTCTGTTCAAGAATCCCATTCCTTTTTCCGAGGGAAAGTCTGCTGCGGCAGAGGATTAGTTCGGATAAAATGGAAATGGCAATCTCATCCGTTGTGACGGCACCGATGTCTAAACCGATCGGTGTGTGGATCTGATCAAGAAAAGAGCGGTCAATCCCTTCTGCATACAGGTTTTCAAAAAGCCCGGCAACACGTCTTTTCGAACCGATAAGCCCCATATAAGCAGGTGTGATGCCACTGGCATAAAGGGTGCGGATACAATCCGCATCATGTTTGTGCCCACGTGTAACAATGGCAACGAAATCCTGCTCATCAGGATGTATTTGTTCAATTGCGGCAGGAAAACTGTCGCAGATCACTTTTTTTGCGTTTGTCATCGTATAAGGATTGGCAAAGGAGGGTCTGTCGTCCGCCGCATAGATGTCAAATTCCAACTGGGAGGCAAAGCGGCAGAGCGATTGCGCCACATAGCCGCAGCCTAAGATGATCAGGCGCCGCGGTGCCTGAAATCTTCTTATATACACGATGGATTCTGCGGAATCCGGTACTTCAAATTGCATTTCAAATGGATGAAATTCTATAGGATTCATGATAAAGTCCTCTTTTTTGCTATATTTCATAGTATAAAGTATAACACGGTTTTGTGTGGAGAACCATTGAAAATTTTATTGTCATAATGTATTTACTTTTCCCTGCAAAATAAGTTAGAATAGATAATTGGAAAACTCATATATAACTAAAATGAATTGTGAAAAATTGACAAGAGCATAAGAAAACATGTTTTCGATGATCTTGTTAATTTTGAACAATTAATAAAGATACGAAGAGGAGGTTTCCGATTATCTAATAACAGAAATACACTAAAGAAAAGTGAGGACACCCCAAATGGCAGATAACGCATTAAAAATCAAATATAAATTATACTTGGAAGCTGAGGATGTTTCGCAGTCAAGAATCCTTTCTTCTGCATCCTATCTGGAAAACGTGCTGCATAATCATGCAAACCCATACATAAAATGCGCACAGATCGACAACGAGAGTGATTTAGACGAATTTGAGTTAAGATTATATGTGGATGAGATGATCGAGGAGACGGACTGTACAAATGTGGATGCAGCAGAGGCATTTTTAGACGAGTTTGCAGATGTTTTATCAGAAATTGCGCACATTCATTCCTTTATGGATATGGAGGGAAGCTTTTCTGTTTCCTTTGAGGGAGAACACATTGCCTATGATTTCAGATCCGAACCGGGTGACGGTATGTGTGACTTTATGGAACGGAAAGAAAATTAATACATTTTTTGTTTTCAAAAATGGAATAGTCTGTTATAATAGTTACATAATATCACTTAGGAGGCATTAAGCGATGGCTGAGGATAGAAAAACATTTAAAATAAAGGATGGACATTTGGGAGAAGTGAAGATAGCAGATGAAGTAGTTGCAATTATTGCGGGACTGGCTGCAACAGAAGTCGAAGGTGTCAGTTCCATGGCTGGTAACATTACCAATGAACTTGTCAGCAAGCTTGGAATGAAGAATCTTTCCAAGGGTGTTCGCGTGGAAGTATTGAGCGGTATTGTGAATGTGGATGTGGCGCTGAATATTGCTTACGGCTACTCCATCCCGGAAGTATCTGCGAAAGTTCAGGAACGCGTAAAATCAGCAATTGAGAATATGACAGGATTGGAAGTATCTATCGTGAATGTTCGTATTGCAACCGTAGATATGGGTAATAATAAATAATCCTTTGCAGAACGTAACGCAAGTTATGGACGATGTAGTAGAATAAAGGGTGTCCGAGCGACATCCTTTTTTTACCTTGTAAAGGAATGGAGATTATCGAGACAGAAAGGATCAATCAATGACCAGAAGAGGATTAAGAGAACAGGTTTTTAAGATGCTTTTCCGCGTGGAGTTCCACAATGTGGAAGATATGCCGGAGCAGATGAATATGTTTGAGGAAGTGGAGGAGTGCAGCGAGAAGGACAAAGAGTACATCTCCAACAAGTTCCACAACATTGTAGAGAAGATCGATGAGATCGATGCAGCGATCAATGAGGTTTCCGAGGGATGGAAGACCAGAAGAATGGGAAAAGTAGATCTGACGCTGATTCGTCTTGCAGTATATGAGATGAAGTACGAGGATGATATCCCGGTAAAAGTTGCGATCAACGAGGCAGTTGAACTTGCAAAACAGTATGGAACGGATGAATCACCGGCATTTGTAAATGGAGTATTGGCAAAATTAGCATGATGAAGAATGTTTATTCAGTTGGACAGGTGAATACATACATCAAAAATATGTTTGCCCAGGATTTTATGATGCAGCGCATCAGTGTCAAGGGCGAAGTGTCTAACTGCAAGTATCATTCCTCAGGGCATATTTATTTCACTTTGAAGGATCCGGCTGGGACGATCAATGCGATCATGTTTGCAGGAAACCGCCGGGGGCTCTCTTTTCAGATGAAAGAGGGTGACAAAGTCATCGTGACAGGCTCTGTGGAAGTCTATGAACGGGATGGAAAGTATCAGCTCTATGCCAGGGAGATTGAACTGGATGGAGCTGGTAATTTATATTTAAAATTTGAAGCGTTAAAAAAAGAATTAGAAGAGATGGGCATGTTTGCCCCGGAGTACAAGAAGAGAATCCCAACATATATCAGGAGGCTTGGGATTGTCACAGCTCCGACTGGTGCTGCTGTACAGGATATTCGCAATATTTCCGCAAGAAGGAATCCTTATGTGCAGCTTATTTTATATCCGGCGCTTGTGCAGGGGGAAGGTGCGGTAAGCAGTATTGTAAACGGTATCCGTGCATTAGATGCACTTGGCGTGGATGTGATCATTGTCGGACGAGGTGGAGGTTCCATCGAGGATCTGTGGGCGTTTAACGAGGAGGAGGTTGCAAGGGCGATCTTTGAATGTGAGACGCCGGTTATCTCCGCTGTCGGACATCAGACGGACACAACGATCGCAGATTTTGTGGCAGATTTAAGGGCGCCGACACCGTCTGCAGCTGCAGAACTTGCTGTTTTTGATCATCAGGCGGCAGTGGCAGAGATTTCAGCAAAAACTGCAAGGATGAACCGGGCTTTGCAGCAGAAATTAGATATTGCAAAGTTGAAAGTAAACCAGTATCAGACAAAGTTACAGTACGTAAGCCCGGAGAGCAGGCTGCATGAACATCGCAGATATGCGGTAGACCTTGAGGAAAAATTATACCGGCAGATGGAGCAGGTGCTTATGGAAAAGAAGCACAGACTTGCAATCCTGACAGGTCAGATGGAAGGGGTATCCCCTTTGAAGAAGCTGAGTCAGGGGTTCTCTTATGTTGCGGATGAAACCGGGAAGGCGGTGACGGATGCTTCCACCGTAAAAGTGGGGGATCCACTTACGGTACATCTCTTAAAAGGAACACTGAAGGCAAATGTCACGGAGGTATTTGACAATGAGTGAAGAACAGACGAAGCAGAATGTTTCTCTGGAAGAGACATTTGAACAGATAGAGACAATCATAAAACAATTGGAAAGTCCTGAAGTTACACTGGATGATTCTTTTCGTCTGTATCAGGCAGGCGTGGAAAAGTTAAAGACATGTAATTTACTTCTGGACACTGTTGAGAAGAAAATGCAGGTGATGCAGACCGATGGATCACTGGCAGATTTCGAGTGATGAAACAGTTCCTGTAACAAACTGGAATGGAAGAAGGAGCAGCAGAGTTGGATATTAGAGCAGAGATTCAGACAAGAGTAGATGAGATAGAACAGATCATAAAACGCTATCTTCCGGAGGAAGAGGGCTGGCAGAAGACCATTATGGAGGCAATGAATTACAGTATTCTTGCCGGCGGAAAAAGACTTCGCCCGATGTTGATGTCGGAGACCTATCGTCTGTTTGGTGGAAAATCAAAAGTGATCGAGCCTTTTATGGCGGCGATGGAGATGATTCATACCTATTCTCTGGTGCACGATGATCTTCCGGCGATGGACAATGACGAGTACCGCAGAGGGAAAAAGACAACACACGCGGTCTATGGCGAGGCGATGGGGATTCTTGCGGGCGATGCACTGTTGAATTATGCATTTGAAACGGCTTCAAAAGCGTTTGATATGGAGCCGGATAACCGGAATATCGGAAAAGCCATGCAGATTCTTGCCACAAAGGCGGGCATTTATGGTATGGTCGGAGGACAGGTTGTGGATGTGCAGTCGGAGGATTCCGGCGACATCACAAAAGAAAAGCTTGATTTTATTTACCGTTTGAAAACCGGAGCGCTCATCGAAAGTTCCATGCTCATCGGCGCTGTTTTGGCAGGGGCAACGAAAAACGAACAGAACACGATCGGGAAAGCAGCCACAGAAGTCGGGCTGGCGTTCCAGATTCAGGATGATATTTTAGATGTCACAAGTACGTTGGAAGTGTTAGGAAAACCGATCGGCAGCGATGAGAAGAACCACAAGGCAACCTATGTGTCCTTCGAGGGACTCGAGAAGGCAAGGGAAGATGTTGCATTGTATACAAACAGCGCAGTGGCAAGAATGGATTCACTGGTGGTGAAGAATGAGTTTTTGAACGAACTGCTGCTTTACTTAATTTCCAGGGAAAAATAAGGACTCTGCGGAGAAAAGACGGCGATTCACTTTGGAATATCCGTAAGAAAGTAAGAAATCGAGGTACCAGATATGGTATTAGAAAAGATAAATCAACCGAATGATATAAAATCCCTCACAGACGAAGAACTGAAAATTCTTGCCTCTGAGATTCGGGAATTTTTAATAGAAAAGATTTCAGTGACAGGCGGTCATCTGGCATCGAATCTGGGGGTAGTCGAACTGACCATGGCACTGCATCTTGCACTGGATCTTCCAAAAGATAAGATTATATGGGATGTGGGACATCAGTCTTACACGCACAAGCTTCTGACCGGAAGACGGGAAGGTTTTGACGGGCTGCGTAAGTACGGCGGAATGAGCGGTTTCCCAAAACGGAAAGAAAGCGAATGTGACTGCTTTGACACTGGTCACAGCTCCACATCGATTTCCGCAGGACTTGGGTATGCGCTGGCGAGAGAGATCACAGGGGAGGACTACAAAGTGGTCTCTGTGATCGGAGATGGTGCGTTGACCGGAGGAATGGCGTTTGAGGCACTCAATAATGCGGCAAGGCTCAAATCCAATTTTATTATTATTTTAAATGATAATAATATGTCAATCTCAGAGAATGTAGGCGGTCTGTCCTCGTATCTTGCCGGTTTCCGGACAGCAGACGCCTATCTGGATCTGAAATTAAATGTGTTAAATTCCCTGAATAAAATGCCTTACGGAGAAAAAATGGTCTCTAAAATACGTAAGACAAAAAGTGGGATCAAACAGCTTCTGATTCCGGGAATGTTTTTTGAGGAAATGGGAATCGTGTATTTAGGACCGGTGGACGGTGGCGATCTTCATGGAATTGTGAAGCTTTTAAGAGAGGCTTCGCATATCGATGGACCGGTATTGATCCATGTCATGACACACAAAGGTGCGGGGTATGCACCGGCAGAGAGACATCCTGCAAGATTCCACGGAACAGAACCGTTTGATATTGAAACAGGGCTTCCGAAGAATCCAAGAGTGAAGGCAAATTATACCGATATTTTTTCAACTGTCATGCGAAAGCTTGGCGACCGGGATGAAAAAGTGGTGGCAGTGACGGCAGCAATGACAGATGGAACAGGATTAAAACGTTTTCATAACATGTTCCCGGAGCGGTTTTTCGATGTTGGGATTGCAGAACAGCATGCAGTGACGTTTGCGGCAGGGCTGGCTGCGGCGGGCTTGAAACCAATTTTTGCGGTATATTCTTCCTTTTTACAGAGGGCTTACGATCAGATTTTACATGATGTCTGTATCCAGAATCTGCCGGTGGTATTTGCCATTGACAGAGCCGGATTAGTCGGAAGTGATGGGGAGACACATCAGGGTATTTTTGATATTTCCTATCTGTCATCCATTCCGAATATGACGATCATGGCACCGAAGAATAAGTGGGAACTGTCCGATATGATCAAATATGCAGTGAATTTTGGTACACCGGTTGCAGTACGCTACCCGAGAGGTGAGGCATATGATGGACTGAAAGAGTACCGCGCACCGATCAGCATTGGAAAGTGTGAATGGATTTACCGGGAATCCGGGATCGCATTATTTGCATTGGGATCAATGGTAAAAACTGCGGTTGCAGTCCGGGATGCATTGAAAGCAGAAGGATATCCGTGCAGCATTATCAATGCGCGTTTTGCAAAACCGTTGGATGAAGACGCATTGCGATACATTACAGAGCACCATAAAGTGATCGTCACAATGGAGGAAAACGTGATCAGCGGTGGATTTGGAGAGCATGTGACTGAGTTTTATAATAATGAGAACGGCAAAGACATCCGCATTGTAAATATTGCAATTCCGGATGAATACGTGGAACATGGAAATGTGGAACTTTTGCGAAAAGAAGTCGGTCTGGATGCGGATACGATCATAGCGCGCACGATAGAAGCGTATCAGAACGTGACAGAATAAAAGATTCTAAGATAATGAATAGAATGAGCAGAGAGAGCGGAGAGAATGAAAGAAAGATTAGATATTTTACTTGTAAATAAAGGACTTGCGCCATCCAGAGAGAAAGCGAAAGCGATGATCATGGAGGGAAATGTATTTGTCGACAATAACCGTGAGGACAAGGCTGGTTCTACGTTTGACGTGAATGCCAATATTGAGGTAAAAGGTAACACCTTAAAGTATGTAAGCCGTGGCGGTTTGAAACTGGAAAAAGCCATGACACATTTTGGTATCACATTAGAGGGAAAAGTCTGTATGGACATCGGAGCCTCCACAGGTGGTTTTACGGACTGTATGCTCCAGAACGGCGCGGTCAAAGTTTATGCTGTGGACGTGGGATATGGTCAGTTTGCGTGGAAACTGCGGCAGGATGAACGGGTTGTCTGTATGGAAAAGACAAACATCCGTTATGTGAAACCGGAAGATATCGCAGACCGCCTTGATTTTGCGTCAGTGGATGTTTCCTTTATCTCTCTGACCAAAGTATTAGGACCTGCAAGGGAGCTGTTAAACGATAATGGCGAGATGGTCTGCCTTATTAAACCGCAGTTTGAAGCCGGCAGGGAAAAGGTAGGAAAAAAAGGAGTTGTCCGCGATAAAGCGGTTCATGAGGAAGTCATCCACAAAGTGATCGATCATGCGGTGGAGATTGGATTTCACATTTTAAATCTGGAGTATTCGCCGATCAAGGGACCTGAGGGAAATATTGAGTATCTTGTCTATATCAGAAAAGAAGCCGAAGGCAGCAGAGAGGAATCCGTCGATGTTCATGCAGTGGTAGAGGCTGCACATGGAGAACTGGACAAATAATATGAAACATTTTTTGATTATCACCAATGCATTCAAAGATAAAAACTTAAAACTGACCAATGAGATCAAAGGGTATATCGAAAAAAAAGGTGGCAGCTGCCAGTGCTTTACGAGTACCGGAGACGATGCAAAACATGCAGCGCCTGAGGCGGATGCAATTGCGCAGGAGACGGAGTGTGTGCTTGTTTTAGGCGGAGATGGCACACTGATCAGGGCTGCTTCCAAACTGGTGGAACAAAATATGGCGCTCATCGGAGTCAATCTTGGAACACTCGGATATCTTTGCGAACTGGAGGAGTCAAATGTTTTTGCAGCAGTGGATGAACTGATGGAAGAACATTATACCGTTGAGAAACGCATGATGCTTTGCGGTTATGGAATCAAGCAGAGTGAGAAGACAGAGCGCAAAGTGGCACTCAATGATATCGTCATCCACCGGACAGGGGCGCTGTCAGTGGTAAATCTGATCGTTTTTGTCAATGGGGAATATCTGAATACATTTCGTGCAGATGGAATCATCATCTCCACGCCGACAGGGTCTACCGGCTATAATATGTCCGCAGGCGGACCGATCGTCGATCCGAAGGCAAGCATGATCATTATCACTCCGATCAATGCGCATAATTTGAATTCCAGAAGTATTGTGATCGGTGCTGAAGACGAAGTGATGATCGAAATTGGCGAAAGACGTTCCCAGAAGGACGAGACAGTGGAAGTCAGCTTTGATGGGGACAATGCTGTGGGATTAGAGGTTGGAGATAAGTTTCTGATCCGGAAAGCAGATTCCACAACAAGAATCTGTAAACTCAACAATATGAGCTTTCTGGAAATACTGCGCAAAAAAATGAAAGCTTATACATAAACACAAAGCTTAGGAGGTCAGACCGGAAATGAAGACAAAACGTCAGACAAAAATGTTGGAACTGATAAAAAAACATGATATTGAGACACAGGAAGAGTTATCCGATTATCTCCAGAAAGAAGGATATCAGGTGACACAGGCAACGGTTTCCAGAGATATCCGGGAATTAAAACTTACGAAAGTTGCTATGAGTAATGGTCGACAGAAGTACGCTGCCCTGACAGAGGCGAATGAAGACCTTTCCGAAAAATATACCCGTGTTTTTCGGGATGCTTTTGTGTCTATGGATATGGCGCAGAATATTCTGGTGATCAAAACGGTTTCCGGAATGGCAATGGCAGTTGCGGCAGCGATAGATGCCATGCATCTGCATGAGATCGTCGGCTGTATTGCCGGTGATGATACCATAATGTGTGCAGTGCGAAGCGTAGATGACACGATTGCAGTGATGAGTCGTCTGCGTAAGCTTGTAGAAGATTAGAACATATACTTTTGGGGAGAGTAGAAGGAGACTATATGTTACAGAATCTACATGTGAAAAATCTGGCGTTGATTGACGAGACAGAGGTTGATTTCAGGAATGGGTTAAACATTTTATCCGGTGAGACCGGTGCGGGAAAATCAATTATCATTGGTTCTATCAATCTGGCGTTAGGGGAAAAAGTGCAGAAGGAGATGCTTCGTGAAAATGCGGATTATGCGTTGGTGGAGCTTATTTTTTCTGTGACGGATGAAAAACAGAAAGAACTCTTACGAGAGCTGGACGTGTTCCCGGAGAATGACGAAGTCATCTTAAGCAGGAAGATCGTCAACGGCAGAGGTGTTGCAAAAGTGAATGCAGAGAGTGTTCCGGCATCCAAAATGCGTGAGATCGCCTCAATTTTGATCGACATTCATGGACAGCATGAACATCAGTCGCTTTTGTCGAAAAAGAAACATCTTGAAATCTTAGATGATTATGCAAAAGAAGAAATTTTTGATCCAAAGGAAAAGTTAAGGGAAGCCTACAAAAATTACCGTGCTCTGCTGGAAGAACTGAAGGCGGCAGATGTGGACGAGGAAGAACGGCTCCGGGAGATCTCATTTTTGGAATACGAGATCAAAGAAATTGAGGATGCGGACTTAAAAGAGGGCGAGGATGAGGCATTGGAGGCTGACTACCGGAAATTCTCCAACGGAAAGAAGATTATGGAGGCGGTGAATGCCGCCTATCAGTATACCGGAAATCAGAGTGACAACGTATCTGAACTTACCGGAAGGGCATTGCGGGAATTGAATGCGGCGTCTGCATATGATGAAAAAGTAAAAGGGCTGGAAGAGCAGTTATTAGAAATCGATAACCTTGTAAATGACTTTAATCGTGAGCTTGCAGATTATATTGACGAGACGGAGTTTGACGATGAAACGTTTTACCGGATGGAAAAACGTCTGGATGAGCTGAATCATTTAAAATCAAAGTACGGAAGCACGATTGCAGATATATTGTCTGAATTGGAGAAAAAACAAGGCCGATTGCAACAATTGCAGGATTTTGACCAGTATATTGGAAATTTGAAGCAAAAACTTGCAGATGCGGAGCAGGATTTAAAGAAATACTGTGATAAAGTATCGAAAATCCGTAAAAAATATGCAAAAAAACTGACAGGTGCTGTGACAGAGGCATTGAAAGACTTAAACTTTTTAGATGTGAAATTCGAGATGGAGTTTGGACAGACCGCAGACTATACGGCAAACGGAACAGATGATCCGGAGTTCTTGATTTCCACCAATCCTGGAGAACCCGTAAAACCGTTGGGTAAAGTCGCATCCGGCGGTGAACTTTCGAGAATTATGCTTGCAATCAAAACGGTATTGGCAGATCAGGATGCAATCGAGACACTCATTTTCGATGAGATTGACAGTGGAATCAGCGGACGCACCGCGCAGATGGTTTCGGAAAAAATGAATGTGCTTGCAAAAAATCATCAGATCATCTGTATCACGCATTTACCACAGATCGCCGCAATGGCTGATGCACATTATCTGATCGAAAAATCTGTGGAAAATAAGACCACGGTATCGAAGATCAAGTGTCTTTCCGGGGAGGAGAGTATTGACGAGCTGGCAAGAATGCTCGGCGGTGTGGAGATCACAGAGAAAGTCCGGGAGAGTGCAAGAGAGATGAAAGAACTTGCACATCAGAAAAAATGCCATTAATTGACACGAAAAAGACAGTTTGAAAAAAATAAAGAGACACATAATAAAAGGGTACATAGCGTATATGTACTCTTTTTGTTATGGAGACAAGGAAAATAGCCCGATATTCATTGGGGTGCAGGAGATAAAAAATGGACAGATACAAAAGTTTTTTTCGTGGAATTGCATATGCAGGTTATTGTATCGTATTTTTATTTGCGGTCTATACATTTGAAAAATCAATACCGGATCAGATATATGTGAAAGCAGGGGAAGCAATCGATTACCAGTTTCAGGTACCTGTGACAATGGAAATACAGGAGGATAGCTCGCCTGTAGCAAAAAGCACAAATAATGCCAATGTGAGGCAGTCCTACATTGTCACCTGCCGCCTGTTTGGTATTTTTCCGGTGAAAGATATAGAAGTTGTACTTGTGGACGGAGATGCGGTCTATGCAGGCGGGATGCCGATCGGCATCTATGTGAAGACAAGAGGTGTCCTCGTGATCGGTACCAGTGAAGTGGAACGGCCGGATGGAAGTGAAGCTGCACCTGCGGAGAACATTTTGAAAGCCGGAGATTATATATTAAGTGTGAATGGGGAGAAGGTTGCAGAGAAGGAGGATCTGCAGCGCCTGGTACAGCAGAACGGTGCAGAAAAAGAAATTCTTAAAATTAACCGCAAGGGAGAAGAGGTTGAGGTTGGTGTGACACCCGTACAAAATAAAAATGGAACGTATATGCTAGGAGCATGGGTGCGTGATGATCTTGCCGGAATAGGAACTTTGACGTATTACAAAGAAGATGGAACCTATGGTGCTTTAGGGCATGCCGTCAGCGATGGAGATGTCGGCGAGCGCATCCAGATGCGTGAAGGCTATGTATACAATGCACAGATCATCGGAGTGAAAAAAGGACAAAAAGGAAATCCGGGCGAATTATCGGGAATGATCCGTTACCAGAGTGCTGACTGCCTTGGAACAATCGAGGAAAATACAGACATTGGTATTTATGGAAAACTGGATGGAAATATTGCAGCACTGCCGCGTGGAGATTACTATAACATCTGTTACAAGCAGGATATTAAACAGGGACCGGCGACGATCATCTGTGGTTTTACCGGAGAGAAGAAAGAGTATGCGATTGAGATAGAGAGTCTTGATTACAGTGGAAGAGAGGCGAATAAAGGAATTCTATTCCGGGTGACGGATGAGCAGCTTTTAGACATGACAGGCGGTATTGTGCAGGGAATGAGTGGCAGTCCCATCCTTCAGGATGGAAAAATAATCGGCGCCGTGACACATGTCTTTGTCTCAGATTCGTCCATGGGCTATGGGATTTTTATTGAGAATATGGTAGAATGAAAAAAGAAATTGTAAAATAAAGTCCTTTGGTACACTTGCCGACGAAGTTCGACAAAATTTACGAGAGGAAAATGAGTATGCTGATAACACATGTAAAGATTTGCCAGGAAAAGGGAAGACGTGGCTTTTACATATGTTTGAAATAAGTCAGCAGGAGGACCAGCATGGAGAAACTGAATGTAGCAATCGCAGATGATAATGAGAGAATGTTGCGGTTATTGGGGGCTATCATCGAGAGTGATGAGGAACTCAATGTCGTTGGAACTGCTAAAGATGGGGAAGAGGCTTACAATGTGATCAAGACAAAGGAACCGGATGTTGTCTTGCTTGATATTGTAATGCCAAAATTAGATGGACTTGGAGTATTAGACCGTGTGAATCATGATAAGACAATCAAAAAACATCCGACGTTTATTATGATCAGTGCGATCGGTCAGGAAAAAATTACGGAAGATGCATTTGAATTAGGTGCAGATTACTATATTATGAAGCCGTTTGACAATGACATGGTGATCAACCGGATCAAGAAGGCAAAGACAGCAAAAACAGGAAAGAGCACGGAGCCGCGCAAGGTGAATGCCTACGAGAAGGCAGAGGATGTCAGCGAGAAGAATCTTGAGGCAGATGTGACTGAGATCATTCATGAGATCGGTGTTCCGGCACATATCAAGGGGTATCAGTATTTGCGTGATGCCATTGTCATGTCGGTCAATGATATGGATATGTTAAATTCCATCACAAAAATTTTATATCCGACCATTGCAAAAAAATACCAGACAACCTCAAGCCGCGTGGAGCGTGCCATCCGTCATGCAATTGAGGTGGCATGGAGCAGAGGTAAGATGGATACGATTGATGAGATGTTTGGCTATACCATTCACAATGGCAAAGGAAAGCCGACAAACTCTGAATTTATCGCGTTGATCACAGACCGTATCCGGCTGGAATATAAAATGTATTAATACCTTTTCAGAGCGAAAAAAATGAGTTATAATATTCTTAAGATTTCGAAGTATTTCGGGGTTTGGAGGGGTTATAACATGAAGAAAATACTATTTGCTGCTTCAGAAGCTGTTCCTTTTATCAAAACAGGAGGCCTTGCAGATGTAACCGGTTCCCTGCCAAAGTATTTTGACAGGAAAAAGTATGATGTGCGTATCATATTACCGAAGTATCTGTGCATGGACGAACGTTTTAAGGGACAGCTTCATTTTAAATGTCATTTTTATGTGAATCTAAGCTGGCGGAAACAATATGCCGGCATTTTTGAAGCAAAACAGGATGGTATCACCTATTATTTTGTAGATAATGAATTTTATTTTGCCGGAGATAAGCCGTACAATGAACTGTATCAGGATATTGAGAAGTTTGCATATTTTTCAAAAGCAGTCTTAGAGGCACTGCCGTTTCTTGATTTCTGTCCGGATATTATCCATTGCCATGACTGGCAGACAGGTCTGATTCCGGTATTCTTGAAAACTCTTTATGGGGATGAAAATTATTACAGGGGAATCAGGATTGTATTTTCCATCCATAATCTGAAGTTTCAGGGACGCTGGAGTCTTCCGGCAGTTATGGATATCACAGGTCTGCCGGAACAGATTTTCACGGCGGACAAACTGGAATCTTACGGGGAGGCCAATTATTTAAAGGGTGGCATTGTCTATGCGGATGCAGTGACGACTGTCAGTGAGACTTATGCCCGTGAGATAACAACAGAACAGGGTGGAGAGGGCTTAGACGGACTGCTGCGTGCCAGAAAAAATGATCTGTATGGCATTTTAAATGGATTGGATTACGAAGAATATGATCCACAGAAAGATGGATATATTTATAATCACTTCAATGAGCAGAATTTTCAGGAAGGCAAGAAACTGAATAAAGCCAGACTGCAGAAAGAGCTCGGGCTTCCGGTGAAAGAGAATACCATGCTGATCGGTATTGTATCGAGAATGACAAGCCAGAAGGGATTTGATCTGGTAGCTTATATTATGGATGAACTGCTGGCAACCGAGGATGTGCAGCTTGCTGTGCTTGGAACAGGCGAGGAACAGTATCAGGATATGTTCCGCTATTTTACACAAAAGTATCCTGATAAAATCCAGGCTTCCATCGGTTATTCCGAGGAGCGCGCACACCGTATCTACGCATCCTGCGATGCCTTTCTGATGCCGTCCTTATTTGAGCCATGCGGATTGTCACAGTTGATGAGCCTGAGGTATGGAACTGTGCCGATCGTAAGGGAAACCGGTGGTCTGAAAGACACCGTGGAAGCGTATAATGAATATGAACATACGGGAACCGGTTTTTCTTTTGCAAATTACAATGCCCATGAGATGCTTGGAACAATCCGCTATGCCATCTCTGTTTTCCGTGACAGGAAGAAAGACTGGAATGGATTGATCCAGAGGGGAATGAAACAGGATTTTTCCTGGAATCGTTCTGCCGGTAAATATGAAGCATTATACGAAAAACTTACCGATTTTGAATAAAGTTACATAGAAGTGATCACATAGAAATCTGACCAGTCTCACGGGAATAAAAGTAGACATGATCGGATAAAATCTCTTCTTTGGATAACTGTGTAGAATTGACTTCTTTTACCATAGAGGTGAGTTCATCATAAGAATCATGGTCGTATGCAGGAATCAGGATTACTTCGTGAATACTGCTTGGAAGAATATAGAGATCGCATTCTAGTTTTTCACAGAGATTATGCAACAGGTTGTGGTAAAAAATACAGCCGGAGCCATTCAGTTTGCTTTTGTTGGAGAGCACATACATTGGAACCATGTATTCAAATTCTTCCTTCATGGAATTGCAGGGAACACCGGCCATTAACTCGATCAGAACATCTGACATGTCCCGCAGTTCATAAGTGAGGAGAGCAGGAGTGTTTTTCATGGCGAGATGATAGAGGTCGTCCTTGGTGATATTCCAGAGAGACAGATGCTGGTTATAAATTAATATTGTTGCATTTCCGGTCTCGTCAGCATCTACAAGACAATTGAAGATGATGGCGAGATCTAATATTTTTATGTGAGGGATTTTTTGCAGCAAATTTTTATTCTGTTCATAATTGATAAGTTTAAACACAATACGTTTTTTTACCTGCTCATAGTTTGTAAAAAAGGAGATATCGATATTTCCGGACGGCTTGTTCTCCTCATAAACAGATAAAATATCATGGCAGATCTCTTCTAAGGATCTGCCCTTTAAATATTGTTTAAAATAAAAGTTCAGATAAATAGTTGGGGATATATTCAGCTGATTGGATAAGATCGTGAGACCATCATAATGAGTATCATTATTTTTGATGATCTCCTGAATCGTCACTTTCACATTAGAACCAAGCCGGTTCTGAATGACTGTTGTTACATTTTCTTTGAATTCCTGATATGTCATAAAAATCCTCCCAATGGCAGATGCCCTGGGAAAACAATTACATTCCGTATCAGTCGGATGATAAAACGATATGCAGATAACAGACTGGAAATTCAAACATCTGTTATAAAAAAATCCACGCATCGGGAACTGCGTGGATTTACTTTATCATGGATAAAATGGAAAAACAATAGGAAAAGAAAAAAGTTTCGAAAAATTTTATTATTCGGACTTTAATTTTTTCCAGAGATAATTCGATAACTTTGTCGTGTTGACGTCATACTGCTTATATACCTCACAATTGGCAAGCGTCTCGTCTGTCGGAAAAATCGTCGTGTCGGACAATGTCTCCTCATCTAAATTTTCTTTGACAGCCAGATTTGGTGTTGCATAATAAACATAGTCAAAGTTTAGCATACCAATGTCTTCCCGGCAGAGAAAATCCAGAAATTTTTCTGCATATTCGGTGTTATGGCAGAATTTTGGCATAAACCAAGAGTCGATCCAGAGGTTGGAACCTTCTTCCGGGACACTGTAGGAGAGGTCATCGTTCAATTCCATGGCGTAAGCGGCTTCTCCCGAATAAACAAGTGCCATCGCAGCATTTCCGGCTGCCATTTCATCTCCGGTCTCATCGACATAATAGGCATAGACAAGCGGTTTCTGTTTGATCAGAAGATCAAGGGCATCATTTAATTGATTTTCATCGGTCGTATTGATATCATAGCCTAATAGTCTTAATGCCGGGGTAAAGCTGTCACGGACAGAGTTCTGCATAATGATCGTGTCTTTGTATTTTTCATCCCAGAGAACGTTCCAGGTGGATACTTCCTCGTCGGATACCATCGTCGTGTTGTAGAGGATACCGAGCGTACCGTAAAAATAAGGCATGGAATATTTATTTTCCGGGTCAAAAATCTGTGATGCTTCAATAATGGATGGATCGAGATTTTTATAATACTCGAAATCATCGAAATTGATCTCGGATACCTTTCCCTCGTTGATCAGACGCTCCACCATGTAATCGGAGGTACAGACGAGATCGTAATTGATGGATCCTGCTGAAAACTTGGTATACATTTCCTCGGGGCTTTCATATTCCTCTAATTTCACTTTAATTCCGGTCTCTTTTGTAAATTGATCAAGAACGGATTCTTCTATGTATTTTCCGTAATTTAAAATCACGAGCGTGTTGTCTTCTTTTTTTGCTGTCTCAGAGGAACCGGTGTCTTTTCCGCAGGAGGAGAGGACGCCTGTCATGAGGCATAACGCAAAGAGCATTGCAAGTCGTTTTTTCATAGCTGCCTCCTAGATCGCCTGTATGGTACCTTTTCCCTCGGAGGAAGACCGGCGGTTCATCACGAGAAGGAGCAGGAATGCGATCAAAAATAAAATGGTCGATAAAGCATATAATTCCGGGCGGATCCCCTTCCTGAGCTCTGTGTAGAGCATGGTAGAGAGGGTGTTGACGCCCGCACCTTTTGTAAAGAAGGTGATCGAAAAATCGTCCAGTGACATGGTGACTGCCATTAAAAATCCGGAGAACACACCGGACTTGATCTCAGGCCATGTGATCTTGAAAAAAGCATAGAGCGGTGTCGCACCGAGGTCTAAGGCAGCCTCGTAAGTGTAACGGTTTGCCTGATTTAATTTTGGAAGTACATTTAAGATGACATAGGGAATGTCAAAGGTGATATGTGCGATCAGAACCGTGACAAAGCCAAGGTTCATAAATTTTACAAATAAAAGCATCATAGCGATACCTGTTACAATATCTGCATTTAAAAGCGGAATGTTAGTAGCCCCTAACATGATCGCTTTATTCTTTTTTTTCATGGCGCTGATACCGATCGCTGCCAGGGTTCCAAGCAGTGTGGAGATGACTGCGGCGGCGAGTGTGATCTGGATCGTTGTCGCAAAAGCATTTGTGATCGTCTCGTTTTTAAAACATTCTGCGTACCATTTTAAGGTAAATCCACCCCATATAACACGGGATTTGGAGTTGTTGAAGGATAACACGATCAACACCAGGATCGGAAGATATAAAAATAAAAATATAAGTGCAAGATAAATTCTTGACGCAGCTTTTTTTACCATACCGCAGTACCTCCGCCGTCTTTATCAAAAATATTCATGAGAGCCATGCTTGCGATGACAAAAATCATTAACACAACAGAAAGACCGGAGCCTAAGTTCCAGTTGGTTCCCTGCATAAATTCCTGTTCGATCACGTTACCAATCAGAAGCACCTTTCCACCGCCTAACAGGTCGGAGATGACAAAGGAGGTCAGCGCAGGAACAAAGACCATGATAATGCCACTGATAATGCCGGACAAGGTCAGCGGGATGATGATCTTGAATAAAATGATGGCGTCACTTGCACCAAGGTCTTTCGCAGCCTCAATGACATCATTTTTGATCCTTGCCATGGAGTTGTAAATAGGCAGGATCATAAACGGAAGAAAATCGTAGACCATACCAAATACAACGGCAGTCTGTGTATTGAGCATTTTTACGGTGCCAAATCCAAAAAACTGGAAGAGTGCATTGACAATCCCGTTGTTGGATAGCAGCAGACGCCATGCTAAGATTCTGAGCATGAAGTTCATCCACATTGGAAGAATAAAAATAAATACGATAAAGTTCTGCTGTTTGATTTTTAAGCCATTTAAAATCATAGCGAGCGGGTAAGCTAATAACAGACAGACAACCGTGCAGATAATGCCAAGCTTTAAAGATAAAAGAATGGATTTTACATGCACAGGATCTGCGATAGCAGCCACGTTTTCAAAAGTAAAAGTTCCTCCGGAGGTGGTGAATGCATAATAAATGATCATTGCCAGCGGAAGGAGGATAAAGCCGATGATCCATATGAGATATGGTCCGGCAAATAACTGTCTTCCTGATTTACGCATCAATCTCCACTGCCTCCTCATCTTCGGATTCCGGTTTGTTCATGATCTGGATGTTGAAAGGAATGACATTGATCCCGACATGCTCCCCTGCATTGTGGAGCAGGGTGGTGTGGACAAGCCATTCAAATCCGTTTGCCATAATCTCTATTTCATAGTGGACACCCTTAAAGATCACTGAGGTGATGTCACCTTCCATAAATCCTTTTTCCGGTTCTACAATCTCAATATCCTCCGGGCGGATCACAACGTCCACCGGAGTGTTATTTCCAAAACCTTCATCCACGCAAGGAATCTTTACACCCAGGATTTCCACGACTTTGTCCTGGATCATAGTACCATCAAGGATATTGCTGTCACCGATAAAGTCTGCAACGAAAGCGTTTGTAGGCTCATTGTAGATCATTTCCGGTGTGCCGATCTGCTGGATGTAGCCCTGATTCATAACGACGATCGTATCGGACATGGTAAGTGCTTCCTCCTGATCGTGTGTGACGTAAACGAAGGTGATCCCGAGTTCGTTTTTCAGCCGGATCAGCTCGTATTGCATATCCTGACGCAGTTTTAAGTCCAGTGCGCCGAGCGGTTCATCTAACAGGAGTACTTTCGGCTCATTGACGATCGCACGCGCAATGGCGATCCGCTGCTGCTGACCACCGCTTAAGGAGTCAATGGAACGGTTTTCAAAACCGTCCAGGTTCACTAATTTTAATGCGTATTTGATTTTATCGTTGATGTATTCTTTGCTCTTTTTATTGATTTTTAATCCAAATGCAATATTTTCCGCAATGGACATATGTGGAAATAAGGCATATTTCTGGAAAACAGTATTCAGATTTCTTTTATTTGGAGGCAGGCTGGTAATGTCGACACCATCGAAGATGACCTGTCCCTTATCAGGTGTCTCAAAACCGCCTAAAATGCGGAGCGTTGTTGTTTTTCCACACCCTGATGGACCTAGGAGCGTGATAAACTCATTCTCGCGGATATATAAATTTAATTCATCAAGTACCAGATTGTTTCCATAAGACTTGGAAATATCGACAAAATTGATTAGCTTTTTACTCATAACATAATTCCTTTCTGAATTCCACCGATCGTGATCTAAAAGCTTGGTGGAGTAGATACCCAGATCAATACGGCATCACGGCTGCCGGGATTTTCTATGTAATGCTTTTTGTCGGCTTTCAGGTAAAAGGATTCGCCGGCGTGCAGCACATGGCTTTTTCCACCATAATATATTTTGACGGTTCCCTTGATCAGGTAGCCGAACTCTTCACCGGAATGGGGCTGCATAATGTCGGAAGATCCACCTGCTTTCAAGGTTAATCTGACGGGTTCCATGGAATCTTTCTGGGCATTTGGAACAACCCATTCAATGATATTATGCTTGTCTTCATTCACCTTCGTGAAAAAGTCTTCATTTTTAAATACGATCTGTTCCGGTTCTTCATCGGTAAAAAATTCTGCCGGTGTTGTTCCGAGACACTGAATGATATCGAGCAGTGTTCCAATCGACGGCGTGTTCTGGTTGCGTTCCAGTTGGGAGATAAATCCCTTGGTAAGCTCCGAACGGTCGGCAAGTTCCTGCTGCGTCAGTCCATATTGAATACGAAGTTCTTTCATTCGTTTCCCAATATCCATACCGCATGCCTCCAATCCTGAAAAATACTGAATGGTTACAAAAAGTTTACTAATAATAAACAAACTATAAAACATTTTATATTCTATAAATAAAATGTCAATAGAGTTTCTGTAAATTTTGTTATAAATTTCTGAAAAAAAGAGTTGCATTTTTTTCAAAATCCGATATAATAGTTTTCGTGACTGATTTGTCATGCCAATATGGCTCAGTTGGTAGAGCAACGCATTCGTAATGCGTGGGTCAGGGGTTCGAGTCCCCTTATTGGCTTAATTGAGAAAACCCAGTAAATTCAAGGAATCTTGATTTTACTGGGTTTTTTAAATATTCTATTTTTGCCGAATTAGTACAAAATTGCTGTTATAGCATATAAAAGAAAGTAATGTATTCCACGAAGTATTCCACGAAAATTTATAAACACACATTATTTTGGGTGCAAAACAGAGAAAAAAGTTTTTTATTTTCTTTTGTATCCGCTTTGTTAAATAAAATCCGCCAACATTCATATTTTTTTTCAAATTTCTGTTCATATGTGTTTCCGAACAATTTTTCAGACATAAAATCATCAATTCGCTGATCTATAAGCAAACGCTCCTGCGAAAAGGATTGCTGATAAACCGACTTCATGATGCTGTCTGTTTTCCATCCACCTCTGTCCTGCGCATATTTGTCCGGAATCATGAGCAAAGCCATCACGGACGCATTAACATGCCTTAAATCATGAAAAGTCATTTTAGGTATGCCAGAACGCGCTACAAGGCGTGACCATCTTTTTGAAAGTGCAGGAACTGTCAACGGTACAATCTGATCTGTAGGGACTTTGTCTATTAATTCTTTTATATATGGTGGGATTTTCAAAGTTCGGTGTCTCAATGGCTGCTTACCCTTATTTTTTACAACCTGATTTCCGTGTTCATCAGTCACGATAACATCTTTTATCGTTATATAATTTCCGTCCGAAGAAATTGATTTTGACTTTCTCAGCCCGATGATTTCAGATGCAGTGAATGACAGCCACATTGCAAGCAGCACCGGAAGCTCAATGCTCGTCCCTTTTACCATTTGAAAAATTACATCTGGAGTAGAAATTTCATTTTGCGTAATTGTTTTCTGGGGTAGAGTGACATCTGTTTCAATTCCTGGCGCATATGTATCTAGCACCGTCACGATCAGACCATACTCATTGCATACAGTTTTTGGCGAAATGGGAGCTTTGCGTTTTTTCGTAATTCGTTTTGATTCCTCATTAACCGCCTCTTTTAGTACTTCCCGGTCAATCTTTGATAATTTTAAGTGCATAATTGTTCGAAAAGCGTTTCGTTGAATCACACGGTAACCGGTGATTGTGGAGGGAGAGAGAACTGCATCAGATGCCGATATGTATTTATCAATTGCCTCATAAAGAGTCATGTCATCCGGTTTCTTTTGTGTGTTTTTATTTAATTTATATTCACTGATTTGACGGTTGACTTCTGCCGCTGATGAACCGGTAATAGAAATATAAACTTTTTTCATTTTTGGTTTCCCGGTTTTTTCATCAATAATAGGATTCCCATGTTCGTCAAAGCATGGTTCACTGTGGGAATAAACTTTTTTCCTGATGCTTCCACTCGGAAGCTCTCCAATTCTTTTCTTTGCCATAATATCATCCTTCCTAAAAAAGAGTACAAAAAGAACAGCCAGCAGAGAACTGTTGTTCTGCTTGCGATAGCTGCCTTAGAATGATACAATATGCTTGTTCAGGGCGTTGGTATCATTCCAATGCTTTGCCTCTGGTATCTACAGTACCAGGGGCATTTTAATTTTAGATAACATTTTTTATAAATTTACTCCGATTTTCTGCATAAGAGCCTCCTGTAATACCTGTGAAAAATTAATACCAAGAGACACAGCCTCTTCATTTAACCATTCCGGAATGCTCAAAGTTTTCTTAACAGCTTTTGAATTTGTACGCTTTTTATAAGCAAGCATATCAAATTCTATAATGACACAGTATTCATCTTTTCCAACCGGAATCTGATTTACTTCGGAAGCAGCAGGAATGTCTTGTTTTTCCTGTTCACGGCTTGTGAGAGCAAGTCCTAAAGCGTCAACAGCCATTTCATAAGCTTCCTGCATACTGTCGCCCTGTGTCATGCACTCTGGCAAATCTGGAAATGTGATCCAGAAGCCGCCTTCTTCTGCTACGTGAAAAATTGCCGGATAAAATAATTTATTCATAGAAAAGCCTCCTTTTTAGGTGGCTGGGTTATTTCAACCCAGCCTGTTTCAATATTGCCTGCTCTATACCCTTTTTAAGGTCTTTGCAGTGATAAGGAACAATTACTGTTTTTCCAGTCTGTGGATTATACATTTTTACATGCGAACCATTTTGACTGATAATCTCGAAACCGTTCTTTTTGAGATGAGTAATCATCTCTCTTGAAGTCATTGGCATCTTTTGTATCTCCTTTCCTTATCTAAGAATATTGTAACACGTAACAATACGTATGTCAACATAATTATGTAATAATACGTATAAAATTAGAAGCAGAGTATTCACGCAATTCCAATTTTTACAAGCTCCAGAGCAGTAGGACATAACTCATCAGACACTGCCATTACAAGAAATATGATTTAATTTTAAAGTTATATAAATTGAATAATTATGTCTCTCGGTCTTTATGTGAGTTTTGTAGTCCATTGCATCATCATCATAATCTTCATAATAATAGCGATATTTTCCACCATAAATAGTAGCATCAATGGAAATGATGTTCTTTGAGTCAATAAGTTGCTTAACATGTATACAATCTTCTTTTTTTATATAGCCAACATGTACCCCATCAATAATTACTTTAATAGCATTTTTATCATACTTATTATCTGGCTCTTCTTCTAAAACTACAGATTTTGGTGCGAATAGGTATTTATATATACGTTGACCTTCTGAAAATATTTCGAGAAAATCCTTCCTTGAATAGTCAAATTCATAATTTTCGATTCCTATAGATTCAATGTCATTTTCTCTGAATGATGTTCCAGTTACATGAAATTCTTCTGTATTATAGTCATCAATAGAAATATCATCAGATTTACTGTAAGGTGTATTTTCAACTGGTTGTGAAGAAAATGTTAAGGAATTATTTACTTTTACAACTTCATCAACTGGTTGTGTACTAATATCCTGTAAATTAATATCATTATTTATCCTTGAGCAAGTAGTTGGGGCTGTTTTGCTTAATTCGTTTAGAATTTTCTTGAATCTACTTGCAAGATAAAGAAATAGGATTCCAATAGGAATAAAGATTATCCCACCAAATGATAAAGTGGGTATTCCAATAATAAATGAAACAGCGGCTATTATTAAGTATATGATTCTGTATATTTTTAAAGATAATGGAGATAAGTTATGTTTATTAACATAATTTATACACTGTTCATGAAAATCTTTATTTTTAGACATATAATTCTCCTCTTATAGTTGGTCACTATTTACGCAATTCCAACTTTTACATATTCTAGATCAATAGGGAACAATTCATCAGAGACTTCCGTCCGGTGTGCGTGGCGTTCAATTTTCTGGATATCTTCTTTTCGAAAGTCATCCCCGGTAATATGTTTTAGTGCATGTAAAAAAGCGTCCTGCTGTTCACTGCGTGATAAAGTCTCTTCAATAAAGATTGTGTATGTACCATCTTCGTTTTCGGTAACAGCTTCCCTTACTTTGTGATTTGGAAATTTAATTAATTCTATAAAATAATCAATTATCTTCTCCACGCTCCTTTCTCTTAAGTGCCAGTAGCATCTGGTACACGGTGCCGAGATCCTCTGGCTGTGCATCCTGTGCAGCATCAAAAAGAACTTTTAATTCTTTGTTCTCAAAAATCTTTTGAGCAATATCGGCAGTTTCATCGTTTAGATAGTATTTTTCTCCACCTTCTTTTTCTTCTCCGCTCATAAGATAATCGACCGATACGCCAAAATAGTCAGCTATTTTTTTTGCTTTTGCGCCGCTAATTAAATTTCTTCTTGTTTTCCAACTACTGAAAGTTGATTGACCTATTCCAGTAGCCTTTGAAACTTGATAAGTCGTTACTCCAAACTTTTGTAGTAATTGCTCAAATATTTCATACATTTTTTGTACTCCTTTCACAAAAATTATACACACTTCAAAAATGAGTAGCATTTTTGTTGACAAGGACGAAAGTGAGATGTATATTAAACATGTGCTTCACCAATTCGTAGCAATCATATCTAAGATGACGAACAAAAGTTGTACTACAAAAAAGAAGTGCTTCATCTGGTAATTGAAGTATATCACAAAAGTGAAGCACATGCAATAAATAATATATATTTTAGAAAGGAGGTTCTTATTTTGTATGAGAAATATGAAGAACTGTTAAAAAAGACAGGCAAAACTTCATATCAGGTTTCAAAAGATACCGGGATTGGACAAAATACTTTGTCAAATTGGAAAACTGGAAGGAGTAAGCCCAAGGTTGAGAAGCTTAAGATTTTAGCAGCTTATTTTGGTGTTAAATTGGAAGAGCTGATCTAGAAGGTGTGGAATGGAAGAGAAAAAAAGTAAAATCGGAAAACTGCCACACGTCCAAAGTGGAAGCATGGCAGAGAAAGTGCTTGAATCCATTTTGAGTGGGAAATCCACTGTAAACGAAGCAAGAGCATCTTTTGGCTTGAAACCCATAGAAGGTGGCGATGTGTTATATCAGGGTAGCACTTAGTTCATAAAAAGGAAAGAGAGAAAATGTTGGATAAAAAATTGAAAAGAAATTTAATTGCATGTTGTATATCATTAATTCTAATAAACATAATGACAGGAATTATGAATTTAAGCTTTGACAAGTTCCAGTTCGGTTCTGTTTTTATGCTTCTCTATTTATGTATTACAGAGATTTTAAAAGAGAATTAATAAATGCTTTTATTTCATCCTGATACATACTTAAAAAATATGTGGCGACCCAAGCCAAAATATTGAATATTTTTGAAAATGAAGCAGGTGTTCTGAAACCCATGCAATTAATGATAGTGCTTGGTAAAATAATTAAATTTTTTACAGCACAAAGAGGATTGAAACTATTTTTTAAATATTTTTGAAAAAAATTTCTTGTCATAAAAAGCTCATCGTAAATGCGTAGAGTATTATTATAATTTTCATAATCTGGTTTTCCATAACCAAGAGATGGAGAATTAATAGAAAGATAATCACAAATATCTGGATATTTTGCCAGAACATCGTTTAGCAATTTTTTACAATCATCACCTATAAAAAAAGCATTGGAAGATGGTTTCACAGATTTTAAAAAAGCTTCAATAGTATTTATACAAGATGAAATTTTCATTATGTCAACAATATATTTGATTATAGAATAAAAATATATTAAAAACAGAAGAATTAGTAGAATTTTAATCATTTTATGCTCCTTACTTAACAAATTTTCATTTTAAATCGTAGCACTAAATTAATAAAAAGGAAAGAGGGAGATGTCCATATGGCAAAATCAAATTTGTGTGAAAATTTACAGCAGAAGAGATTTGATTACGTTGCCGGTGCACTTACTGGTGGATTCCGGCAGAAGAATCTCAACACAAAAGACATCAGTAAAAAAAGCGGAATCCCTGAGAGAACTGTAACGGAACGTTTAAATCACCCGGAAAAGATAAAATTGGAGGATTTATATAAATTAGCTGACGTTGCAGGAATACGAATCATCTTTCAACAAAAAGAAATACCAGAATAAGGAGGGATATGCAGATGATATTAAAAAACTTAAGAAGGGAGGTTCACCATGAAGAGAATAGGGAAAATAATCATGTCTGTCGGTGCATTTATCTCTGTGACCGGAGCTTGCGCACTCGATTCAGAGGGTCTGATATACAGCAGAGTGCTTCTGATCATCATGATCGGTATTCTTACAGCACTCGCCGGATACGGTTTAATTTATTTGGACGATTTCATTCCAGACATAAAGAAATCGCACCCTTCAATGCTTTGGCGAGCAGGTGCGATTCATAAGGAATTTAAATAACTCCACTTCTCTATTATAATAACACGTTTTTTCAGAGAGGTAAAGATTAATTTTGCTTAGTAATGAGGAAATCATAAAAAAACTTTATAAACAGCCGGAAGTTTTCATGAAAGCAATCGCAAAGCAGGAATACGCAAAGGCAGTATTTACGGAATACATAGCCGAATGTGTATGTCTGTTCTGTGAAGTGCCGGAAAATGTGAGAACGGAGCTTTTCGGTGACAGACATTGTGATCCCCCGATTGACGGATTATTTCCGGAACATCTTGTTATTAAAGCAAACGATCAGATGATTTTATCTCATAAGACATTGCAGGAACTTACCTTAAAAGAAAAACGTGAAAGAGAGAAGGAGTGGGAGGAATGCCAGAAGCGGTTTCAAAAGAAAAATATTTAAAAGCGGTAAAGCTTTTAAATGATCTGACGTACACAGATTCACTCATCAGTCAGATTGAGGATGATTATAAAATGACATATCTGAAAGCCCAGCCGAAAGGGATAACCTATGACAAAGTCGGATCATCTGGAAACGGAATGACCAGCCAGGTAGAAGAAATCGCTGTTGAACTGGAGCATCTGAACCACCAGAAAAAGCAGCTTATTCAAAAGTACGCAAAGAAAAAAGCGGAAATTTACCACATTTTAAATAAAATGCAAACGCTGGAACACGTTAAAGTTCTCTTGATGTTTTACTCCGAGAAACTTTCAGGGGATAAAGTTGCGGAACGCATGAACTACAGCCGGACATGGGTGTATAGGGTGCGCAGACGTGCCATAGAAGAGTTTGCGGAATACATGGAGGATTAATAGTGTTTAACAGGGAAAATTCTTATTATGAAGGATATTAACAGGCACGGACGAATGGTGTGCCGCTGACGGAGCTTTATGCTACTGCCTACAATGCATGGGTATCTGATTTCGATATGCCTATAGCCCAATTAGACGATCTGGAAACTTATATGAAGTATCTGGCTGGCACGATCACGCTCAAGGCAATGGAAAATGATGGGTATGATTTTGTAAAAACCGATCAGAAGACATATTGCTTTGTAAAGAAATGATTCATGTGTGTTTATCCACTGAATATATATCACGACTGTAACATTGAAAGCCAGATTATTCTCCCGGAACAGCCGCCGGGAGAGGAAGGGAGAATGATTTATAAGAGAATGTCAAAGTTAATCAGAGAAAATCACAGCAAATCAGAGTTAATAAAAGTTAATCAGAACATATCATTACAAATCAGAATGGTGGTGTGGACATGAACAGACTTGGTTTTCTCATTCTCTCAATCCTGAAACAGAATGAAGCTGTCAACAGCGTTTCCGCAATGTCATTAAGAGAGATAGTCGAATCAGAGGACTTCGGGTATCGGGAGAATACAGTTTTTAAAAAAATAAAAGAATTTGAATTATCGGGATATGTTTTAAAAGGCATGAAGGATGGAAGGGCAGACACTTTTTTTATCACAGATGCTGGACTGGAAGCCTTAAAAAACATCTTGAATTAGGAGGATTAAGTAAGTGAAAAAGAAAATCGCATTTATTGCAATCGGACAGGCTGGCGGCAACATCGGACAGCTTTTCGAGGAAAGAGGATTCAGTGTTTTATATTTAAACACGTCAGAAGAGGATTTATCAACCTTAAAAACCGCAAAATATAAGTACCACATTACCGGGGGCGAGGGATGTAATAAAGACCGGAAAAAAGCAAAACAGCTTGTTATCGATGATTACGACCAGATAGCAGCGGAAATAGATGCAAAGCTAGATGCAGAGATTGTTTTTATCATCTTTGCGAGCGGCGGCGGCACTGGTTCTGGTGCAGGCCCCATGTTATGTGACCTGCTTCTGGACGATGGTAAGACAATCGGAGCTGTCACTGTGATACCGGCTCTTGACGAAAGCATAAAATCTCATGTCAATTCCTACGAGTGTTTTTCGGAACTGACGAAGATCGAGGGGCTTTCCTCATGCTTCATTTTGGACAATGAGAGCGGTGATAAACTCGGATTAAACCGTACATTTGCAGATGATTTCACGGCATTTGTTGAGATCCCGGAACGAATCCAGAATGTAAAGGGAAACATTGATAAGGCAGAGATTCAGGAAGCGCTGAAAGCGCATGGAATGGCTGTCATTTTACACAGCACGGCAGACAGTGCAGATGTCATTAAAAAGCTTCAGGACAACATTTATGCCCCGATTGAACCGGATCGTGTTGTGAAATATATCACGGCAGAAATGAGCAGCAATGTCAGAATGACGGATGTGGAAAAAAATCTCGGTGTTCCGGTAGACACATTCCAAACAGCCGGAGAAGAAACGGTTTTATGTGCATCCGGGTTAAGCTTTCCACAGACCAGATTAGACCTCATTTATGAGCGGATAGATGAAAACCGGGAGACCATAAAAAAGAACCTCAAGGCAACTCACGAACTGTCGTTGAAGGGGGACGTGGATTTTCTGAGTGAGCCGTCCAATATCACGAAAAAGGATGAGGAGAAAAAGCCGAAGTCCAGAAGGGATATCATGACAAAATACTTATAAATCATGCATGAGGTGACCGGATTATGAGCGGAAATTATATAAAACTGTATCGGTCTTTTCTGGAGTGGGAATGGTGGCATGATGCAAATACGAGCAGGGTGTTTTTATACATATTACTGATGGCAAACTGGACAGACAAGAAGTGGAAAGGGACGATAATTAAGCGTGGATCATTCGTGTCCTCGTTCTCAAAAATCGCCCTTGCAACTTCCCTAACTATTGACCAAGTCCGTACCGCAGTGAAGCACTTGCGAGATACCAAAGTGATTACCACAGAATCGACACCGAAAAACACAGTATTTACGGTGGTTTGCTATGACAAGTACCAAGGTTTTACCGAAGCAAATCCCAAACAGAATACCGAACAGTTTACCGAACAAATCCCAAACAACAGCCCACCCAAATCCCAACAACATAAGAATATAAAGAATATAAAGAATAATAAATATATATATGGTGCGGCAGTGATACCGCACCTCAACGAAAAAGCAGGGACACATTTCCGGGAAGATTCGGATTCGACAGAGCGGTTGTTGTCAGCGAGGGTAAACGAGGGATTTACGGTTGAGGACATGATTAAGGTTGTTGATAAAAAATGCGAGGAGTGGATAGGGACAGAGTTTGAAAAATATTTAAGACCGAAAACGCTATTCAGCGCATCACACTTTGAAGAATACCTCAACCAGAAAAACAATCCGGCAAAGAAAAAGCCGGAAGCGAAAAATAAATTTAACAATTTTCATCAGAGAGAGCGCGACTGGGACGAATGTGAAAAATGGGCTTTGAACACGAAGCCACCAGTCATACCGAGGAGAAATAATGAGCAGAGCAGCAAGATTTGATATTTTTTATCAAGGCAGACTGTACAGAAAAAATCTGACAGCAGCCGAGATCACAAAAGAGTTCGGATGTAAGTCCGCCATGGTTTACCAGGCAGCAAATACCGGACATAAGATAAATAGAGTTTTTGAAGTTAAAAAAATTTATCCGGAAAACGAAAATAAGCTGGAAAATATCAACAAAGCTTCGATACCTGATAATTTTGACGAGGAGTGGAGAAAGTGCACGGAAGCTTTTAAAAACGTCATATGGGTACAGAGCGGAGGAAAGAGGTTAATGTTGCATCATGGAAAAGGATGAATTTATAAAATTTCTGGAAAACAAAGGAATCAACGCAAAGCTGGAAGACGGTGTTGTAATGATCCTTTACGATGGCGGCACGCTTTCCCCTAGCGAGGTTTACAGAAAGTTTAATCTGGCTAAAAAGTTTGCAGAAGAAAACGAATACAGAGGTTCGCTTGGTATCAGAAAGCGTAGCGGTAAAGTCCATGTCGAAGCTGATCCGGACAAGAATGGATTTGTAAAGCCGGAAGAAAAACCGCCATTCCGAGATCCAGATGATGAAGTTGATACATCAGAAAATTATGTGCAGATGAACCTGTTTTAAACAGTGAGTTTTTTAGAAAACGCACCTTATAAGCATCCAGATAAACGGTTGGTTTTTCCATTTTTCAAAAAATATGAAAATGCACCACATAAAATCAATGCAAGCCAGAGAAATAAAGGCTTTGAAAAATGTTTTCTGTGAAAGTTAAGAGGTGTTGTACAGGAACGGCAGAAAAAAAGAGAAAAATCCTGTGATACAGAGAAGGAGGTTTTTATGAACGAGAATGAGCGAACCGCTGTGAACCAGCTTAAGAACATCAGAGAAGTTTCGGCGGTGAAACTTAAAAAGATTGACAAGGGCAGTCCGGATGCAAAGCCGCTTGTTTATATTTCAAATATCAAGCGAGCAGATATTCTTTTGAGGATGATTAATGAGCTGGAAGCGTACCGGGCAATCGGAACGGTGGAAGAATGTCGAGCGGCGGTAGAGAAGCAGAAAAAGGGATTATCAGTTGATGAAGCAAAAGCGATAGCTGCAAAAGCAATCTGCATCGGATGTGGATATTTAACAGGCTATGAATGCAGCTACAATGGCGGAAATTGTATGACCAGTAAGCCAATGTTGGAAAGCGTATCAAAATCTTTTGATGAAAAGAAAGAGGAGGATGAACGATGGGAAGACTGATTGATGCGGATCATGTAAAAGATTTTTCCTTTTCGGAAACAAGTGGGACAGAAGATGTTATTCGAGATTTAATGGATACTCATGGACTGGATTATGTAAATGATATAAACGAAGAAGTAATTATGGCATTTGCAAAAGATTTACTGAAAGCCGTGCAGAACGTAATTGATACAGAGCCTACCGCCTACGACCCGGACAAGGTTGTGGAGCAGTTGGATGAATACATAACCAAAATTGTAGGCAGAAAATCAGCCTTATATCAGACAGTTATGCAGATTGTGAAAGGCGGTGGAGTAGATGGCAATTAAACCGATTTTATTCAACACGGAAATGGTTCGGGCAATTTTGGACGGACGGAAGACTTGCACCAGACGTGTGATAAAGCCGCAACCACAATCAAGGCTATGTTATACATATGCAGGTAGCCACAAGAGTTGTATAGGAAAATGGACATATCCAAACAGGGGAGCACACGAATTTTGGGGCGAAGAATATAAGCTTCCGGAAAATATAAAGGATGAGGAATTAAGCAAACAATGGAATCCACCATATCAAACAGATGATATCCTGTATGTCAGGGAAACATGGCAATGTTGGCGAGCACACCGATACGAAGCAACTGCTGACATAAGATTCAGAGCAGGCGGAGATGATGTGAGGTTGCAATTTGCAAACGGAAATACAGATTCTATAAACCGATTAGATTATGACACATTTGTACATAAATGGTTCAGTCACTATGGAGAGTGGAAACAATCATTATTTATGCCGAAAGAAGCGGCGAGAATCTGGCTGAAGGTGACGGATGTACGGGTGGAGCGGTTGCAGGATATGACAGACGATGATGCAGAAGCAGAGGGATGTTTCGATTATACATCAACAGCACTTGGTTTTTTTGATGTATGGGATTCCACCATCAAGAAATCCGACCTTGACCGCTACGGATGGAATGCTAATCCGTGGGTGTGGGTAATAAAATTTGAACGGTGTGAGAAACCGGAAAGAGTGTAAAAATGAGCAATGTAGAAATAACAGCCTTGGAGACAATCAGAAAAGAAATACAGAAGCTAAGAGATAAATATCAGACCAAAGCAGAAAAAGAACGTGAAAAGGTAAATGAGATTTTCGTGACGATCAAAGGCGAAAAGTGTTATTCAAATGATGACATCTTCGGCTGGTACGAAGCTGGATATATCAATTCCAGACAGTACGATAAATACCGGGACAAGCTGGAAGCGAAAAAGAATGCCGCCGGAGAGGTTGATAATAAGACGAAAAGCGAAATGATTGTAAAAATTTTATCTACCATGAGCAGGAATTTAAGCGCAGAAATCGCAACGATTAAAGAGGAAGAAACCGAAAAGGAAGAAAGTGAGGATTAAATTTTATGAACAAAAAGGATGTTTTAGAAATTAAAAGAAGATTTAAAAAGGAAGCCTGTACATTCACTCGTATGTGTGGCTGCTATGTGGACGCTGACCATAATAAAATCACAAAAATCAGTGAGACATTTTTAAATCTGGATGATGCAGAATATTATAAATATCTTGATATCGCGAAAAAAGCGTTATCAGGAACAATCGGAAATAATCTTTTAGAGCTGGAATTTCCCCTTGAAGAGGAAGCTACAGGCGGCAGACAACAGTTTCTGATGGGACTGCGTGAAAGCAAACTGAAAAACGATGATCTGATGGATACTTTTTATGACATGATCATTGACAGTTACGATTATGTTGGAAATTATCTGATCCTGATTTTCCACGATGCCTATGATGTCATAGCCAAAACTTCTGACAATGACAAATTAGACGAATCAGAAGAAGTTTACGAATACCTGCTGTGCGCGATCTGCCCGGTCAACCTGACAAAGCCGGGGCTTGGCTATCGTGAGGACGAAAACCGCATTGAATCTCGTATCAGGGATTGGGTTGTCGGGATGCCAGATACAGGTTTTATTTTCCCAGCATTTACTGAGCGAAGCACCGACATCCATTCTGTGATGTTTTACAGTAAAAACACGAACGAGCCACATTCTGAATTTATGAAAGTTGGACTTGGTTGTGAGGAAAAGCAGACATCAACAGAAAAGAAGATTACATTTCAGAAAATCATAAATGATGTCATAGGAGATGATGACGATGGACACCTTGCCGCCTCAGATGCAGTCCACAATTTGCTGAATGACGTTTTGGTTGAAAATCGGAATGAAGATCCAGACGAGGAAACAATTGGTGTCGAGCTTACGACGGACATTATTAAAAATTGTCTGGATGAGATAGGACTTGACGATAAGAGTAGAAACGTGTTTATCGAAGCCTGTGAAGAAATGCTTCCGGAGCACACGCTTGTCGATGAAGTCGTAGACGAAAAGGCAGTTGCAAGAGCAAATAGAAGAAAGCTTGTTTTTGACATGAAAGAATTGTTGACGGCAGCCGCAAACAGATTGCAGGATGTGTATTCAGATGACAGTGGACTTGTAGAAGAAATCAGAAAAATGGTTTAAGAAAATTAGAAAGGAGCTGGAGCTTCCCGGGAAGATGCGCATCGGCTCCTTGAAAAAGAAATGATAGGATTTGAATATGAGGGTTCTGTCAATTATATAAGCAGAATTGATGATTTTCAGGAATATATGAAGCCGGAAGTGTATGAAGCAATGCGAGAAGCTTTCGAAAACGGCTGTGATGGCGTAGGTGGTTTTAGAAAAAAATATGAGGAAATTAAGTCTGATTATGATGATTTAGAATATGAATGCGAATCATTAAAGGACGAGATTGATGGTGCAGAAGACAGGCTCGCTGAATGCGAAGAGGAAAGAGACCATTTGGATGAAAAATATAAATCATTAAAACATCAGATTGAAAAACTTATAAACGACATTTACATGGAGTACATAAAGCCTGATGATATTGTTCCAGCTTTAGAAAAAATGATATGAGAGGAGACAAGATTTGAGCAATAAAGAATTACAAGAGTATTTGAATAGATTCCCGGATGATGCACCTGTAAGTGTCATCCTTGCGAATCCGAAAAAAAGAAAACTGTACGAGATTAACACGGTTTATAAATTGACCGATTGCGAACAACCAGTGTTCTGCGTTGATGTTGGAAAAGAATCTGATATGGATGAGGAAATGGTGAAAGCCTGCAAGGAAGACGAGAATCTGGAAGGGCAGATGGAGATAGAAGACTATCCGGAGTATTTACCGGACGATTTTTCAGGAGGACATAAAGATGGCTGCAATTGAAATCTGTGATATCTGTAAAAAACAGATTCATACGAGCGATGGAATTATTATTAAATACTCGGATATGGCGGGTTTCGGATTTAATGAAAACGATCATCCAATCAGAAAGGAACGAAATCACGAAGCCAGAATTTGCAACAATTGCATTAGCAAGATAAAAAAATATTGCAGAAAAAAATCAATATTTTAATGAGTTAAATATTAATATAGCTATGCTACGTGAAAAAGGTATGACACAAATTTGAAAAAAGTGTGAAAGAAGATTGATGTACGGTTAGGTTGAGAAAAACCGACGGAAATGAGGTGAATATATGAAATACTTTATAATTAATAATCTTTGTACAATCATCACTGCGTTAGTTGTAAATAAAATTGTAGCTATCTACTATATGAAAATAATAGATAGCTATGTAAATGATATCTTTGCAATGCTTAAAGAGTTAATCAGGACAACATATGCCGAGAAATGAAACGCCTAAAGGAGTTGGTTTTACTAAACGTTTTTGTAATTGAAATGTATAATCTGGATATTGATTTTGAATTTGTAGCATTTCATCACATTGCTCATATTTAAAATAAGCAGCGTCATCATGTATGGAGAGTGATGAAGGAATTTCAACTAGCCCTTGTTTAGATAGAAAACTGATGGAAAGAGATTGGCGTTCATATATAGTACATTCTGAGTTTTCTAGAAATATGTTTTGCAGCACCACAGCATACAAAGATGGGTTATCAGATGTTCTAACAATATTGCAAATTGGTAACTGATAATTATCAAATATTAGTTTTAAGTTTTGAGCATCTAGTGGTGTCATGGTTTTTAATATATCCGAAAAAGAAGGGTGAACAATATCCTGTTTTTCAATATCAAGCGATGATGAAATTAAATTTGCAAACATTTCACGTAGACTTGGTTCTTCAACACAGTATTTTGCATTTTCTAATGCAGGCATTACTATTTGGGTATTTGCTTCGACACGATTTTCTTTTGGAATAGAAGTGATTTTTGAACTTAAGGATTGCTTAAATTCTTCTAAGTCTTTGGCATATTTTAATTTACGTTTTTCGGCTAATTGTGAAATACCGCCAAAGACTAAAAACCAACAATCAGATAATGTTTGACCGACATTTTTGGAAGGCAAATCTGTAAGATTTTTTAATGCATTATCAACTGATTCTGGAAAATCAGCATTTAAAACACTGAAGTTATTAGTTGTATCCTTAGACATAAAAATTCCTCCTTATGTGTAAATTAAGATCATTATACATCAAAGAGGTAAAAACTACAATAATATGAAAGGAGCCGGAACCTATCCGGATAAAAGGCGCGCCGGGTTCCTTTTGAAGAAAATGATACATGGAGAATTGATAGTTGACAATTTTGCTGGTGGGGGCGGCGCTTCCACTGGTATAGAAATGGCAACCGGATACAGTGTTGATATTGCAATCAATCATGATCCAGAAGCTATTAAGATGCACAAAGCTAATCACCCAAATACAGAGCATTACTGCGAAAATGTGTGGGCGGTTGATCCTGTCAAGGCTTGCAATGGGCATCCGGTTGGACTTGCCTGGTTTTCCCCAGATTGCAAGCATTTCAGCAAGGCAAAGGGTGGAAAACCAAAAGATAAAAATATCAGAGGTCTTGCATGGGTAGCCTTAAGATGGGCGGGGCTTGTAAGACCAAGGGTTATCATGCTTGAGAATGTAGAGGAATTTAAGACATGGGGACCGTTAAACAGGCGGCATCATCCAATTAAGAGCAAGCAGGGTAAGACTTTTGAAAAATTTGTGCAGCAGCTTACTGATCTGGGATACAAAGTGGAATTTCGGGAGCTGATTGCCGCTGACTACGGAGCACCTACCATGCGAAAGAGATTTTTCATGATCGCCAGGTGTGACGGCAAGACGATTGTCTGGCCAGAGCCGACACACGCACCGGCAGACAGTGAAGAAGTCAAGAAAGGATTGCTCAAACCATATGTTGGAGCATACACACAGTTAGATTTTTCCTTGCCATGTCCGAGTATCTTCGATACTTCAGAAGAAATAAAAGAAAAATACGGAATCCGGGCAGTGAGACCGCTGGCACAAAAGACGATGGATAGGATAGCAAGGGGATTTAAAAAATTCATTCTGGATAATCCAGAGCCTTTTATCATTCAGTGTAATCATGATGGTGAGCGTAGACCGAATGACATTAGAGAGCCAATGCCGACTATAACCGGAAAGCACGGATATGGGATTGTAGAGCCATATATGGTGCAGATCGGGCAGACTGGATTTACAAAAGACCGGAGCAAAGATGTCCGGGAGCCGCTTACAACCATTGTGAGTAAAAATGAGCATTGCCTGATAAGTCCTACGTTGATCCAGTACCATTCGGAAACCTCAAAAGATGGAGTAAGAGGACAGACTATAGAAGACCCAATCATGACAGTTGACAGCTCAAACAGATATGGACTGGTCACATCATTCCTGCATAAGTACTATGACGGAGGATATAAAGGTGCTGGGGAAACAGTAGAAAATCCGCTTCCGACAGTGACCGCATGGGATCATAACAGCGTTGTTACTGCGAATCTGATCCAGATGAACAATCATTGTGACGGAAAAGATATCAGACAGCCATTACCAACGATCACAGCCGGTGACGGACATTTTGGAGAGGTCAGAGCATTTCTGATTAAATACTATGGGCAGGGAACAGGGCAGGATATCAAAGATCCGCTTGATACAGTCACAGCACAGGATCGCTTTGGATTAGTGACCATAAATGGGACAGACTATCAGATTGTAGATATTGGGCTTCGGATGCTAGAACCAAAGGAACTGTATGGCTGCCAGGGATTCCCAGACGATTACATAATCGACCATGACTACACAGGAAAGACATATCCGAGAAGTGAGCAGGTCAGAAGATGCGGTAATGCAGTGTGTCCGCCAATTCCAGATGCATTGGTAAGAGCAAATCTTCCGGAACTGTGCGTGGCAGAACGTACACCGAACATGAGGATTGAACCAGAGCATACCGGACAGCTCCGGTTTGCGTAGTTAAATTAGAATTTAGGAGAGAAAATGAGAGTAGGACTGATAGATGTTGATGGGCATAATTTTCCATGTCTCCCCATTATGAAGCTGTCAGCGTGGCATAAACAGCAGGGCGATACGGTAGAATGGTACGATCCGTTAACTGCGTGGTGCAATCCGCCAGATAGAGTTTACATGAGCAAAGTGTTTACTTTTACATCAGATTATCCACATCCGGTATGCGCCGGTGAAATAATAAAAGGCGGAACTGGCTATAATTATCCTTCTGGCGGAGATCCATTGCCACCAGAGATTGAGCATATTTATCCTGACTACAGCCTTTATCCGGATTTGTGTAAGGATACCGCTTATGGATTCTTAACAAGGGGATGCCCACGTGGATGCGACTTCTGCATTGTGGGAAAGAAAGAGGGCAGACGTGCAGTAAAGGTTGCGGATTTGTCGGAATTTTGGAATGGTCAGAAAAATATCGTTCTACTTGATCCGAATATGTTCGCCTGTCGGAACTGGAAAGAACTGAGCCAACAGCTCATTGACAGCGGTGCGTGGGTGGATTTTTCACAGGGTTGCGATATTCGTATCATGACCGAAGAAAAAGCGAAATACATCCGGCAAATGAAGATTAAGCAGATACATTTCGCATGGGACCGGTATGAAGATAAAGATAAGATTGTTCCGCAATTTGAGATGTTTAAGCAGCTTACCGGATGGGATCATCGAAAAATGACTGTATATGTCCTTTGCGGATTTAATACTACCATAGAGCAGGATCTTGATAGAATATACACTTTACGAGATTTAGGATACAGCCCATATGTGATGATCTACGATAAATATAAACTTAGGCAAGGAGATACACTTAAAAAATTGCAGCGATGGGTGAATTCGAGATTTGCCTTTGCAGCTGTGAAAAGATTTGAAGATTATAAATAAGTTAAATTAGAATTTAAGTGAGGTAGAAAGATGATAAAAAAAGGCGACAGAGTAATTATGAATGACAAATATTATGTGTCGGAAAAAAATAAAGGAAAAGAATTTATCGTAACAACAGAGCCTACAGAGGTGTGTGGAACTTTATCTGTATGGCTTGATGGATTTAGAGGTTGCTATGCTGTAGATGGACTTACAAAAGTCAGTTAGAAGTGAGGTAATATGTAATGAGAATATTCAGATTTATAAGAGCGTGGTTTTATTATTCGACCTTCCGAAACTACTTGTATTCAGAAGGTACAAAACCTGCTCAAACACGTTTTCAGTATGCAAAGAGGCATAGTAAAACAAATTTAGCGAGGTGATTTATTATGACTGTACCAAAAACAATTGAAAAATATGCAAGAGAATATGTAAAAACAGAATCTCAAAAAGCCTATCAGAAAGTAGTTGACTGGCTTAATAAGTATACAGATGCCGATGGTGTAGATATTGGAGAAATATCTATAGTATCAAAACCAACAGGAGATAAACAATTTGAAGATGGCGAATATTGTGAGCAATGGTCAGTTGGATATGAGGGAGATAGCTTTGAGGGATATTATTATCATAAAATGCGTGAGAATGATAATTATTTGAAATACACATATTTCTGTTAAACTGAACTTTAACGGATTAAAACGGAGGTAGAAAAAAGATGGCTAACTTTTATAAGAGTAATGATGTAGACATTGATTTTTCAGAGGAAGAAAAGGAAATATTAAAAAAAGCAAGTGAAATTCTGAATGATTTAGGTGCAAGACTTTGGCAAAACGATTGTGACGAAGATGGCGTTTTCTTTTCTGATTTAGGAGGAGGCATTGAAAATGCATTAGAAGGGGATTACCAGATGCCATAGAATAAAACCTGAATATTGAGATCTTTACCGGCTGAAATATGCCGGTAAAAAAATACATATCAAAGAACATATGTTCCGACCATATGTGTGCAATTGCAACTGTAAATGAAAAAGAGCCTGTGCTGGGAACACAGACCCTTAAAGTAATACATTACTTACTATATCAAGTAAAATGTACTACTTTTTCTACTATTAGTAAAGGGGGAAATTTTACTATGCTGACAAAATCGGAATTAATCAATGATATTGCTTATGAAATGTCTGGGTATCTGACTTCGGAGGGAATCGACCGCCTTAAGACTGTGATTACTTTTAAGCTGGTCAACATTAATCTGACCGCAGCAGAGACGCTACCATCTACAGAGATTTTCGACAACGAGTACATCATGAAGCGGTACATCATAGACCTCACAGCAACCGGCAGAAAGCAAAGCACGATTAAGCTTTATATCACAATCATTAAAAAATTCTTTGCAGAAACAGGCTTGAATTATCATACATGTACAGGGCAGGACGTGATGGATTATATCGCTACCAGACTGCATAAGGATAAAATCTCTAAGGCTTATGCTTCCACGATCCAAAAGTATATGTCCTCATTTTTCGCTTGGGCGTATCGCAAGAAGCATATTGATGATGATGTATCCAGAGATATAGATAAAATCAGACAGCCGCAGAAGAGAAAAGAGCGTTTATCTGATGAAGAGATTGCCAGAGCATCCTTATCTATCAGTCATGACCTGCGATTAAATGCGTTATTTGAATTAATGCTTGCCGCTGGTCCTCGTGTCGGGGAGATTGTAAACCTTAATATTGACAACCTCGATTTTGCACGAAAGGAAATCCACATTTGGGGAGAAAAAACGTCACAGTGGCGCACCTGCTTTATGACAGAGAGATGCAAACAGGCATTAAAACAGTACATCGGAGATCGCACGGAAGGCGCAGTGTTTATCGGCTTACGTGGCAGAGGACGGATGTGCAATAAGTCAATTGAGGATATGGTCAAAGAGATTGCGCTTTTTGGCGGTTGCAAATTTAATGCGACAGTGCATTCGTTCCGAAAGACCTTTGCGTCCAGAGAATACCGCAGAACTAAGGATGTGCTTTTCGTTTCAAAACGTCTCGGACACAGCAGTACGGATGTGACTATTAAGTATTACATTTGCGATGATGTTGAGCTGGATAGGATGCAAGCAAATTTAGCAGCATAAAAGAAAAAAACACTTGACTCATGAGGTCCGAGTTGCATCTTGGAGAGTTCATTCCGGAAATCAACCAGTAAAAACAGTGTACAAAACTTTACAGTAAAATGTGTTATATAATAAATACAGAGCATGAGCAGATCGAAAAGGTCTGCTCTTTTTATTTACAGGAAGGAGGATTTTAATTGAATACGGTCGAACCAATCAGAGACATCAACACAGTCTGGGACATAGCAGACTACCTGGGGGAAAAAAGCGAACGGAATAAGATCATGTTTCTGTTCGGAATTTATGTAGGCATCAGAGTATCTGACATTTTGAGCTTAAAGGTAAGAGATGTGAGAGATATGAACTATGTCAGCATCCGGGAGATGAAAACCGGAAAAGAGAAACGCTTTCCGATTAATGAGGAATTAAGGCCTTTACTTAATAGGTACATAAAAGGAAAAGCAGATTATGAACCGCTGTTTCCATCGAGACAGCAAAACAAAGCGTTATCCAGATGTCAGGCGTACAATATATTATCAACTGCCGGGGAGAAGTTTGGGTTGCAGCATATCGGAACGCATACCATGAGGAAGACGTTCGGATATCATTTTTACCAGCAGACGCATGATATCGTGACATTACAGAAGATATTTAATCATGATAACACACACATAACTATGCGATATATAGGACTGGAGCAGGACGCTATCAGCGAATCAATCATGAAGCTATCGTTTAAAAAGAGACGATAGTTATTTTTTATCAGTAAAGTTAAACATAAAACTTTTAATGTATAACTGATTGGATATGATATGAGTTTCTTCTATTAAAAAAGAAAAATAGAGCGAGTTATACAGAATGTAAAGATATGATAAAGTGAGCGAGGTGGAGAGCAAATGAACAAAGAGAAGTATTCTGATCCAACAGCAGAACAGGCGATTGCTAATGTGATGCGGAAGGAAAAGAAAAAGAATCATTGCGACTGGGAAAAGTTCAAGGCAGATAAGACGAACATGGAGCAGAAGATGGAGAAGCTTATAAAAAAATAAAAGAGTGTACAAAAGTTTACAACGATGTGTGATATAAAGATAAAGTAAAGCGTGGCTGATGAAGCTGCGCTTTTCCATTTACTTAATCCTCTTAATGTCAACCAGCCATTCATGGATGGTGAATGGCTGGGGGTGCAGAAAGGAACTGATATGATTAAGAACCTTAAGCAGTACATTGAGAACTTAATACATGAGAATGAACTGTGGAGATTCTATAAGACGAAAGAGTGGATTGTTTTAAAGAACCATGTCTTGGAAGAATTTAATCATGAGTGCTACATATGCAAGAAGAATGGAATCATCACAAGATATGATGAGGATGAGAATGGAAACAGAAAATTAATCAGCACAGTGCATCACAATCAGTTTGTCAGAAAGCATCCTGAGCTGGCACTCAGTGAGTTTTATTTGTACAACGGAAAACAGTACAGGAATCTCATTCCGGTATGTAAAGCATGCCATAACAAATTGCATCCAGAAAAACGGAAAAATAAATCAAGCGAACATTTTACGAACGAAGAGCGTTGGTAGAAAGTACCCCCTACCCCCTATACCCCCTTTCTGTGGGAGAGGTAACGCAACGGGGAGTGGGGTAGACAAAACATCTGCGCGAGGGTTTCACATATGTCCGCATACACGCGATTAATATAAGAGGGGGTGGGTAAATGAATGCAAAAACTGAAAATCAGATCCGGATTGAAAATATAAAAAAGAACGGAAAAGCAAAGAGAATTAAAGAAAAATTGATTTCCGAACTGGAAAAATCCGGTAATAAAAAATCATATTACACAGACCTGGTAGACGATTACATCACGCTTTGGACGACGAAGGAATTATTGAGAATTGACATTGAAGAAAGGGGTGTCAAGATCTTTTATGATAACGGCGGTGGTCAATGCGGATTTAAGAAAAATGAATCTGTAGAACAGCTTGTAAAAGTAAATGCTCAGATGTTGAAACTGCTCCGCGATCTTGACATAACACCATTAAAAGAATACGGCGGTGATGAGGATGACTGCTTATAAGTTTCCACCGGAAATTCAGGAATGGATTGACATTGTGGAAAATGATGTATTCCGGTGCTGTGACGAGCAGAAGCTTTTGGTTGCCCATGTAAAAAAATGCTTTGAAACAGAACCAATTCACATAGATCTTAAACAGTTGGAAGATTATATGGGATTGGCAAAATATTTACCATTTGACCTTTTCCCATGGCAGAAATTTGTCATAGCATTGCATGATTGTACTTATTGGGATGCGGACGGACGACCACGCTGGTCAGATTTGTTCTGCGAACTTGGTCGAGGTGCTGGAAAAGACGGAACAATCGCATTTGAGTCATTCTGTTTATCGTCACCATACAACGGCATTCGGGAATATGACGTCGATATTTGTGCAAATAATGAGGAACAGGCAATGAGACCTGTTACTGATTTGATAGGCTTTTTTGAAGTACCATCTGTAATAAAAAAAATAAAAAAGTTTTTTTATTGGACGAAAGAAAAAGTTACTTGCACAAAAACAAAGTCAGTAATCAAGGGCAGGACAAACAGCCCGAAGGGAAAAGATGGTCTTCGTTCCGGGATAGTTATTTTTAATGAGATTCACCAGTATGAAAACTATGATAACATAGATGTTTTTACGACTGGTCTTGGAAAAAAGAAACATCCAAGAAGATCCTATTTTACGACAAACGGAGATAAAAGAGAAGGACCACTTGATGACTTGCTGGAAGAATCAGAAAATATTTTGAGAAAAGGTGATGATGATAACGGTCTGCTCCCATTTATCTGCAAACTCAATAAAAAAGAGGATGTGGATGATGAGGAAAATTGGACAATGGCAAATCCGTCATTGCCTTATATGCCGGATCTGCTTGTGGAAATCAGAAAAGAATACCGCGAGTGGAAAAAGAATCCGGAAAGGCTTCCGGCTTTTATGCAAAAACGAATGAATCTTCCTGATACAGTAAAAGAATCGGCAGCCGCAAAATGGGATGATATAGAAAAAACCAATAAAGAGCTTCCAGACATGAATGGCTGGGAGTGTACGGTTGGCATAGATTATATGAAAACGACAGATTTCGCATCCGTCAATCTGCATTTTAAGAAAGGCGATAAGAGATATGATATTAATCACTCATGGATATGTTCACATTCGGCAGATATTCCAAGAATAAAGGCACCATGGAAGAAATGGGTACAAGATGAACTGATTACGTATGTTGATGATGTGGAAATTCATCCAACATTATTAACAGATTATATTTATGAATGTGGAAAACGGTACATGATAAAAATGATCTGCATTGACAATTACAGATACGCATTAATGTCAGATGCACTATCGAAGATAGGATTTTCCGTGGATCGTAAAAATCTCAAGCTTGTGTCACAACTTGAAATCTGCAAAATCGTACCAGTAATAGACCATTGCTTTATCAATGGTTTTTTTTATTGGGGAAATAACCCTACGTTGCGCTGGGCGACAAATAATACAAAGACAATTCGATATGGAAGAGATGCAGGAGCTGATAAAGGCTCCTTTGTTTATGCAAAAATTGAAGCTCGTTCGCGGAAAAACGATCCTTTTATGGCTCTGGTTGCTTCCATGACAGCGGAGGGAGAGATAAAAGAGTACATTCCATTAACTGGAAAATGTGTACTTGTTATGTAGGAGGAACTATGGACTGGATTGAAAAAATAAAGGCAGCATTCCCCGGATCAAGTAAAGAGAGGATTGGACCAGAAACGATAACGATTGATATACCGAGTACGGTTTATGTTAAAGAACTTGCAATATATTCAGCGGTTTCACTGATTGCAAATGCTATTTCGCAGAGTGAAATTAAGGTTTACAAAAACTATGTATGTGTGAAGGATGAAGATTATTTTTCATTGAACATAAAACCGAATCCAAACGAATCGGCAAGTCATTTTTGGCACAAGGTCATAGAAAAAGCCCTTCGTGATGAGCAGGGTGCATTATGCTTTATCTCTGGAAGAAATCTTTATTGTGCAGATAGTTTTGTGCTGGAGCAAAAGAGACCATTTGTCGGAAATCTTTATTCAGGGGTTGTAATTGATGATTTTCAGATGGATAGAAAATTTACAAGTGATCAGGTTTTCATTTTTAAGCTTGAAAATATTCAGGCGAAAAAACTGATTGATGGACTTTATGCAGACATTGGCTCGATAATTTCAACTGCAATGAGTGCTTATAAAGATACAAACGCAGTGAAATATAAATTCAAAATTGACAGTGTTCAAGCTGGTGATGAGGCATTTAACAAGGAATTTGAAAATATTCTCAAAGAACCACTGAAAAAATTTATGGATGGCGACGCAAAACTGTATGTCGAATATAATGGACGAACGCTTGAAAAAATGAAGTCCGATGGAACGTCAAAAAGCAGTGATGACACGATAAGCCTTATCGAGGAGATGTTCAAAATTGTAGGAAAAGCTTTTAAAATTCCGGAATCATTAATGCTTGGTAATATCACAAATATGAATGATGTGGTGAAATCATTTTTGACATTCAGTGTCGATCCATGGGCAGATATGATAGGACAGGTTCTCACAGGACAATATGGTTATGCAAATTGGAAAAATGGAAATTATTTTCGAGTAGATACATCAACTGTTAACCATGTAGATATTTTTGACATGGCGGATAAGATTGATAAGTTAATATCCAGTGCATTTGCAAGTATTGATGAAGTGAGAGAAAAAGCCGGATTAGATATTTTGAATGAGGATTGGAGCAAAAACCACCTTCTTACAAAAAATTATGAGTTTATCAACGAAAAAAATAAAATGATAGGAGGAAAAGATAATGAAACCACAGATGATGATGAAATTTGAACCACATCAGGAAAAAAATGTGTTTGATTTATTCATCTATGACACAGTAACAAGGGAAGGAAAGTTTGATTGGTCAAGCTGGACTATGCTTGAAAGCAAAACAAGCGCGCAGTATTTTTCAAATGTCCTTGCACAAATTCCTGATAATGCAGAAATGCGCCTGTTTATCAATTCCAATGGTGGAATGGTATCTGAAGGAGTTGCCATTTACAATCAGCTCAAACGACATCCAGCGCAAAAGACAGGATATGTAGACGGCTGCGCTTACAGTGTGGCAAGCCTTATCTTGCAGGCTTGCGATAAACGAATAATGGGACTTGGTACATCTATGCTGGTGCATAATATGTGGGTAAGCATTGACGGAAACGCAGCAATGCTTCGGAAAATGGCAGATGATCTTGATAATTGGATGGTTGCAAACCGAAAAGTATATCTTGAACGGTGTGCCGGAAAAATTACAGAGGAACAACTGACAGAACTTATGGATGAAGAAAAAATCTTAAATCCAGATGACTGTTTGGCATACGGATTTATTGATGAAATTGCCGAAAATATGCCGGAAGATATTGGAATTGAACAAAAAGAAACCAATCAGGATGGAGTCGCACCAGAGCAGATTGCTCTGATTCAATCCATGCAGCAGTTTATTGATATAAGACAGTCGCTTTTAAATAATATCCAGCAAATGGATGTGCCAGAACCGAATAGAACCCCAGAAAATAAAGCCAACCCTTGTGTGGCTTTTTTTGATCATCTTTTTAAATAACAGGAGGAAAAAATTATGAAACCATTAAACAATCCAATCGTACAGAGTGCATCAGTAGCTATGCAGGAAGCATTAAAAGCAGGAAATGAGGAAGCTCTTTCCGTTGCTTTTGAGCAATTTACAGAAGCTGTGGTAGATTCCATTCGAAATGATTACGAGATGCATCATAATGACAATGCAATTCTTGCGCAGAGAGGCTATCGTATCCTTACAGCAAATGAACAGAAGTTTTATGAGCAGTGGATTGAAAATGCGAAAAGCAGCAATCCGCGTCAGGAGTTTACGGATCTTCTCAATGATGGAATGCCACAGACCATCATCGAGGATGTTTACCGGAATCTGGTAAATGATCATCCTTTGCTCAATGCAATTACATTTACAAATGTAAGTTATCTTACAAGATGGATTCTTAATGACCACACAGTGGACAAGGCTGTATGGGGGAATATCAATACAGAAGTATCAAAGAAAATCACTTCATCATTCAAAATTATTGAGATGACACAGTGCAAGTTATCCTGCTATGCTGTCATTCCAAAAGACATGCTGGAATTAGGACCGGTATATCTTGATAACTACATCAGAACAATTCTCGTGGATGCACTTGCATGTGCACTTGAAAATGGAATTGTTACAGGAACAGGAAAGAATATGCCGATCGGTCTTGACAGAAACATTTCGTCTACAGCATCAGTTGTTGGTGGCGAATATCCTAAAAAGACAGCAGTTAAAGTAAAATCTTTTTTGCCAGCTGAATATGGTCCGCTTGTAGCAAAGATGGCAAAGACAGAAAAAGGTATCTATAGAAAGATTGAAAAAGTGGGACTGATTTGTAATCCTGTCGATTATCTTAACAAAGTAATGCCTGCAACAACAGTGCTTAATGCAGCAGGTACTTACACAAATAATATTTTCCCGGTTCCGACAGAAGTATTTCAGTCAGCAGAGCTCTCAGAAGGAACTGCTATTCTTTGCCTTCCAAAAGAGTATTTTATGGGATTGGGAAGTAATAAGAATGGCAGTATTACATACGATGATTCTACACAGTTTTTGGAAGATAACAGAGTGTATATGATCAAATCATATGCGAACGGAAGAGCATTTGACGATACAGTATCATTGTTACTTGATATTTCAGAACTCGACCCAGCGTATATTACCGTTAAAAATCTGGAAGTAGCTACTGTTTAGGAGGTAATTCATGTTGGATGGTGAAAAAAAGAAAAAACTGCTGAATGCAGTCAAAAGCAGACTCAATATCACATGGGATAATGAGAAAACAGAAACAGAATTGTCCGACATGATTGATGACGGTGAAATATACTTAAACCATTTACTTGGAGCGGAATGCGATTATTCCGCTCCAGGAATGTACCGTAAACTTTTTTTGAATTATTCCATGTATGTTTATAATCATTGTGAAGACGAATTTGAACCAGCTTATCAGAAAGATATTATAAAGTTGCAGGATTTATGCAGGGTTGAAGCAAGGAGGAGTGCTAATAATGTCACAGAAAATGAAGGTGAATAACCTTAATCTGAACGACGGTTTTTTAAAGTGTTACAGAGACAAAAATCAGAAAAGTGATTTTAATGCACCAAAGAATCCAAAAAAATATGATGATATGGAATTTATCGTCGAACTTGCTTTTGAAGAGATGAGTAAGAGAGATAAAGATCTCGCATTTGCGGAATCACTGGACAGGACTTTAAATTTAAAAGTTAAGACAAGGTATATGAGTGCTGTAACTAAAAAATGTAAAGTTGCAATAGATGATAAGCTGTATGATGCGATTTACATTGATTATAGTAGAAAAGATGGACTTATGTACTTTTATCTGGAGGAGATACGGAAAATTGCTGAATGAGATCAGAGAAGCTCTTGAAGAACTTCAACATAAAAATCCAGAGGTGTTTGGAGAAAAGGTTGCATATGGAAAGATGAAACAGGATGATGTTCCAGATCTCTGGAACTACATTACATTTAATCGTGTGCAAATAAAAAAGTCCGGTACTTCACTACGTGATTATAATCTTTATTATCAGATCAATATGATACATGAAGATTATATACCGGAAAATGCAGTGTTTTTGCTCATTGAAAGGCTTTCAAAGATTAATGGATTAAAGGAAGCGAATGAAGATGTAGTATTTGACTATACGATAAAAGCAAAGACAGATACAGTTGTAGAGGCAGCAGTCATTTTATTTACGGAACCAGTAAAAGGATATAGGAAAAGGGGTACAACATGAGTGTATATGAAATAAAAGCTCAGTCTATTGAGAAATTGCAAAAAAGTCTCAATGGGTATGCAGAAACAGCAGAAAATGAAATAAATACATACCTGCATGGTTCTGGATACAATCTGTTTTCACACTCTATTGAAAATCTGATACCGGTATCGGACAAAAAAAAGAAACATGCAAAATACAGTAATTCTTTACAAGACAGATTAAAAAGTTCCAGAAGCAGGGGTGGAGGATTTCAGAATTTATCTGTGACAATTGGAACAAAACCAAAATATGATTATCTGTATTTTCCAGATGATGGATCAAATACAGTACATCATGCGGGCAATCAACATTTTTTTGACAGAGGAATTGAGAAAAAAGAAGACGAAGCAGTTGATGAGATGCTTGACAGGATTACTTTTCAAATGAAATAACAGGAGGACAAAAAAATGTTTAATTATGGTGAATTTTCCGAGTTTGAATGTAGAAAACTTGCAATGAAGTTTAAAGATGATGAGAATTATCAGGAAGCAGGAGCTATTGGCAGCGTGGAAGAGTCCATGAACACGAAAACTGTAACAAAAAAATATATGGGCGTTGAGAAAAAAACACGTACGAAAGGAACTGGTGCAGGAGAACTGAAACTTAGTCTGCATATGAATTATGAACGTTACAAAAAAACATATGGGATGAATCTTGATGGATTAGAAGATGGTGTTGCAGCTTACGGTTCTAATTCTGTACACCCAGAATTTGGTATTGTAATGGAAACCGTTGACGAGGATGAAAATGTTAAGTATAAGGCATATCCAAATTGTGTTGTAAAAGATGGAATCGCCAGAAAGATTGAAAATGGTGGGGAAGACGTTGCAGAGATCGAAATGACGGTTGCAGTTATGCCAGATGAAACAGGAAATGGTATGTATGAAGCCTTAGAATCAAAACTGTCACAGGAACTCAAAGGAAAATGGATGACAGAATTCACTCCTGATCTGGTGAAAGCAAAAGAATTGTAGGAGGCTGATCATGAAAGTAGAAGTTTTGAGAACTTACATTGACAGGAATACAAAAGAAGTAGTTAAAAAGGGAACAATCATCGAAGATATGCCAGAAGAGCGATATGATGAAATTGTAAATGCAACAGGGTATCTTAGAAAGATTGAAGAAACTTCTGATTCGACAGTTCAAAAACAGAATCTTAAAACGACAGAGAAAGCAAACCTTGAAGAAATGACTGTAGCAGAATTAAAAGAGCTTGCAAAACAGAAAGAAATTCCTAATTACTCAAAAATGAGTAAGGAAGAATTGATCAATGCTTTAAATGAATAATTGACATGACCGGATACTAGAGTGGTATCCGGTTTTATTATGGAGGACGACATGAGTAATATGAATGGAAAAACAACCTTAGAACTTGAAAATGGAAAAGAAGTAGAACTTGCACTTAATTTTGCTTCCCTGTATAAAATCAGAGGATTAAAAAAAGATGTTTATGACAGATATAATAAGGTAGTTATGAGAGGCACAGAGGATACATTTGATACAGTGACGGTATTGTATACCGCATATTTATGTGCAAATGTTGATAATCTTGATAACTGTATGGGAGAAATGGAATTCATGGAAAATCTGCCATATAATCCACAAGTGCTTGTACGAAAATGCAACGAATTGATTTCTGCAAAAAAAAAGAAGGCTTCAGAGCAGAATTCATAAGGCAGACCAAAGGAAAGAAGAAAAATAAAATCCGTATTCCAAAATTTGAACTGGAAGATATAGAGGATTATTACACCTATTATGTTTTGATTCTTGAGATTAGTGAAAATTTATTTTGGAATGCGGATATTTCTTTTTTGAAAACAGTTGCATTAAACAAATCGGCTTATGACAGTTGGAAAAATTATGCAATAAATGAGGAGCGTGATCGGGCATATGGCAAGAACTAAGACCAGTGAAGCAAAAATTAAATTCACAGCGGATACACATGAGTATAATGAAGGGCTGTCAAAAGCCGGTGCCGCAACAAAAGAATTAAATAATGCTCTCAAACTGGCAGATTCTGAATTGAAAAATAATGGCGATAATATTGAAGGCTTACGGAAAAAACATAGTCTTTTACAGGAAAAGCTTTCAGTTACGCAGGAAAAAGAGGAACTTGTCAACCAGAAACTCCAAAAAGCAATTGAGATTTTTGGCGAAAATTCTGCAGAAGCACAGAAAAACAGAACAGAAATCTTGAAATTGAAAAATGAAGAAGAGAAGCTTAGAGGAGAAATCGGAGACTGCAACAAGCGTATTGAAGAGTACACGGCGGTCATGAAGGAAAATCAGACAGCTTCTAAAAGATTGTCTGATGAAATCAAAAATCAGGAAGATAAACTGCAAGATCTGAAAAAGCAGTACATAAATGTTGTTTTGGAGCAGGGAAAAAACTCGAAGGAAGCAAAATCCCTCTCAAAAGAGATGAAAGATCTCAATGGTGAACTTAAAGACAATAAGCAGAAACTGTCGGATGCAACAGAACAGGCAGGAGAATTTGCGGACGCATTGGAAGACGCAGATAGAAAGGCATCTTCGGCTGCAACAGGCGGTTTTACGATTTTTAAGGGTGTCGTAGCAGATCTTGTATCAAATGGTATTCAAAAAGGAATTGAAGAATTGAAAAATTTGTCTCTTTCAGCTGTTGATACTGGAATGACATTCACATCTTCTATGAGCAACGTTAAGGCTCTTTCCGGTGCAACCGCAGAAGAAATGGAAGCTTTGACCGAGAAGGCAGAAGAAATGGGGAAAAAGACCTCTTTTACCGCTTCACAGTCAGCAGATGCACTTGGGTATATGGCATTAGCAGGCTGGAATACAGAAGAAATGCTGGACGGTATAGATGGTGTCCTGAATCTCGCGGCAGCATCTTCTATGGATCTTGCCACAGCATCAGACATTGTTACAGATGCAATGACAGCGTTTGGAATGAGTGCTGATGAAACGAACCGTTTTGTGGACGTTTTAGCAGCAACTTCAACAAGCAGCAACACGACAGTAGAAATGCTTGGGCAGTCATTTAAGTATGTTGGAGCAATCTGCGGTGCAATGGGATATTCGATTGAAGATGCAGGCGTTGCACTTGGTATGATGGCAAACAGCGGAATAAAAGCTGAACAGGCTGGTACATCATTACGATCTCTTCTGACAAGATTATCGACAAATGCCGGAGCTTCTGCGAACAGTTTAGGTGCATTAGACATTTTAACACAAAGACTTGGTGTGTCATTTTATGATTCTTCCGGAAATGCAAGAGATTTATCGGACGTATTGGTAGAAACCAGAGCTGCTTGGGCAGGTCTGAACGTTGAAGAGCAGGTCAATTATGCGAAGAAAATGGCTGGTCAAGAAGCCATGACTGGATTTCTTGCATTAATGAGTGACGGAGCCATTTCCATTGAGTCTGTCGCAACAGCTATAGACAGCATGGGATATGACATCGATGCACTTGGAGTATCTGTTTCAGATTTACAGACACTTTATAAAAGTTATGGAGACGAGACAGCAGTTGCTACAGCTTTAATGAATCAGTTTTCCATGACACAGGAGGATGCCGACCAGGTAACACAATTGCTTGGAGCAAGTTTGACACAGCAGACAACCTCATGGGATTCTCTAAGCAATGCCATTAATAATAGTTCTGGTGCAGCATCTGAAATGTCAGATACAATCCTTGATAATTTACAAGGTGATGTCACCCTGATGGAGTCAGCTCTTGACGGATTAAAGATTTCTATCTTTGATGATGTCGAATCTCCTCTTAGAGATGTTGTTCAGGGAATTACAAATGATGTGATTCCGGCAGCAGAAGACATGATAGGGAATATAAAAGATGGAATTGAGTGGGCAAAAGAACATAGATCAACGCTGGAAGGCGTAGCATTGGTTCTGGGTTCTCTTACTGTTGGAATTGGTGCGTATAATGCCGTTACAGGAATAAAAACTGCTATGGAAGCAGCAAATACAACAACTCTGCATGGATTGGCAGCCGCCCAATTAAAAGCGAATCTTGCATTTTTAGCAAGTCCGATAACATGGGTAGTTGCCGGAATTACACTTTTAGTCGGAGGATTTATTTACCTTTGGAATACAAGTGAAGAATTTCGTGGATTCTGGATTGGATTGTGGGATGACATCACTGGATTTTTCGGTGATGCAAAAGAAAAACTTTCAGATGGAATAAATAATATCGGAGGATTTTTTACAAGTCTCCCAGATAAGATCAGCGGAGGGATTTCAAATTTTAAAGAATCTGTTAAAGCAGGATTTTCCGAAGCCTATAATTCAATTGACGCAATTACAGATGGAAGATTGTCAGCGGTTGTTGATGTTACTAAGGAAAAACTTAATAATATAAAGTCAGCTTATGAGGAACACGGTGGTGGCATTCAGGGAGTTTTTTCCGCAGGGCTTCAAACTGTCAATGAAATTGCAACAGCAAAATATGATGTTTTAAATGCTTTGACAGGTGGAAAGTTAGAAGAAATTCATAATATGGCGTCAGAAAAATTTGAAGCATTGAAAAATACCGCATCAGAAAAGTTGGAAGGAATCGTATCTGTAGCGACAGAAAAGCTGGATAACATGAAATCAGTATACGAAGAAAACGGCGGCGGTATTAAAGGAATCGCATCTGTTATGTATACAGAATTAAATTCGATGACAGATGGAAAACTTGGTTCCATGCTACAGATGACACAGTCGAAATTAGATAATATAAAAAGCAAATATGAAGAAAATGGCGGTGGTATAAAGGGAATTGTATCGGCAGGATTTCAAGCTATCCATGAGATCTCCACAATGAAATTTGATGCGATTAATACACTGACCGGTGGAAAATTGCAGGCTATGAAGGATGCATGGTCTTTAAAAATGGAAGAAATACACGAGAAATTCTTTAGCGGAATCGAAAAGATTAAAAGTTTATTTAATTTCGAATGGAAATTTCCAGATTTGAAGATGCCGCATTTTTCAATCAGCGGTTCTTTCTCATTAAATCCTCCATCAGTTCCATCTATTGGTGTTCAGTGGTATGCGAAAGGAGCAGTTTTAAATGCACCTACGCTATTTGGAATCAATGGAAATCAGTTAATGGGAGGTGGAGAAGCCGGAGCGGAAGCTGTCCTTCCCATTTCGGTTTTGGAAGAATATATTTCAAATTCCATGAATCAGTTCATTTCCATGATACCTCAGATTGACTATGAGAGATTAGGTAACGAAGTGGCTGTCGCACTTAGAAAAAATCCGGGAACATATGTTGTAAATTTAAACCGGAGAGAATTTGTTAGAGCCTTTAATGGAGATTAGACATGGAAATTTATTATGAAAATAATGCTGAACAGAAAATTATGTTTGACAACTTCCCAATTGTAATTCAGAAACCAGAAACACTTTTCGATGCATCATGGTCATATACATCTGAAAGTGGAAATGGGCGAAATACAATCACATCTTTTTATAAGGATATTGTTGAAAAGAGTGTCACACTTTCTGTTTTTGCAGATTCAAAAAAAGAATATGATGAAGTAATGGATAATCTGCATCAAATCACTGAAAAAGACATTTTGGATAAAAAACCCGGAAAGCTTTTTGTCAATGGATATTATCTTGAGTGTTTTATTACACAGAAAAATTTTTCAGATTATGAAGAAATGTTTTATGCCGTTGAAATAAAAATAAATATTATTGCGGAAAATCCGTTTTGGATCAAAAAATCTGAGTATTATTTTGATGCATCAGAATCTTTGAGTACCGATAATAAAAAATATGCTTACCGATATGCTTATAGATATGCAAATGGCATGAGAAATCGAAGCATTATGAACAGTTATATCAAAGCATGTAATTTTGAATTAAAGATTTTCGGATCAGTGCTTAATCCACAGATTATAATTGGTGGTTATGAGTATCTGATTAATGATTATCTGGAAAATGGTGAGTATATCATTGTTGATAGTTTAAAAAGGACGGTAACAAGAATCATGAATGACGGAACAGCTGTTAATATTTTTGACAGCAGAGAAAAGAAAAGATCTGTGTTTCAGAAAATCCGGTCAGGCAGAAGTTTAATAAGCTGGTCCGGTAAATTTGATTTTATGTTAACACTGTATGAGGAAAGGGCAGAACCGCAATGGCATTGAAATTACAAGCTGCATTAAATGGCAATGAAACTGTCCTGCAAAGCGAATCCTCTAATACATATAGTGGAGAACTATCTGCACCAGTACTACCTGTTAAGTATAGAAATGGTGCAAGAGAGTATCCGCTCTCTGTAGTGGCAGAGGATGATGCAGGAAATATCAGCAGGAATAATTCAACTATAATCTCTGTAGTCAATCCGGTGCATTTTGATTTTATCATATCAGATTCAGCTGGAAACGAAATATCATATCTGGACAACATGGAAATGGATCTTGATGTTGGCGATACAAATGATTTTGAAGCGGTTGTAAATTTCTGGGATAATAAGATGTTTTCTTATAATAACAGAATTTACATTCCGGAAACAGAATATGGTGGAATTATCGGTGACCGGGAGATTATAACAAAAAACAGTGAAATTGTTTTGCGTGGATATACGTGGCGAGGCTTATTATCCACAAAAGTAATTATACCGCCAAAAGATTCCACAAATTTAATTCTGTCTGGAGAAATCAATGCTGTCGTAAGGATGCTGATAGGAGATTATTTTGGAAATCTTTTCTATGTGCCAGATGAAGATACAAAGAAAAGTGTTTCAAATTATTCTGTTGACAGATTTACAGATGTAGCATCTGCAATTTATAAGCTTCTGGATTCGATTTCGATGAGGCTTAACATACGATATGATCAGGATAAAAAAGCAGTAGAACTGAAAGCAGTGGATGTGTTGGACTATTCAGAAGAACTTGAATATAGTCAAGACAATAAGCTGGATTTTGATATTCGGGACTGTCGAAATGGTGTGAATCATTTGATCTGCGGTGGAAGTGGTCAAGGATTAGAGAGAGAAATTATCCATTTGTATGTTCAGCAAGACGGTTCTATTGGAGATACACAGTATTATTTTGGACTAAACGAGAACGCGCAATTTTATGACTATGCAAATGCCGAAAGTACAGAAAAACTTCGCGAAGATGGAGAAAACAGATTAAAAGAATTGCAGAATTATAAAAAAATGAGCTTGTCCGTAGATGATGTGGATTTGGAAATAGGAGATATCGTTGGTGGTCGCGAGTATATAACAGGAACAGTAGTGAAAAAGCCAGTAACAAATAAAATTTTGCAGAAAAAAGATGGAACAATTTCTATCGAATACAAATTGAAGGGAGAACAGTAGTATGGGATTTAAAGCGTTAACAGTAAACACAGCAGTAGAAGCAGCAGGACATATTTATGCCGAAGATGATGCAGCCATTTTTCAGTCAATGTTCGGAGGAGACGGAGTGCTTAATATCGGGAATTGTCTGAAATCGACAGTTATCAGTAATAATAAGGTCCGTATTTCAGATGGTGTCTTAAGCGTCGGAGGGCATATCGGAAGATTGAGCCATGCAGATTATCAGGATATGACAATTGAAAATGGTGCAACAGGATACAACCGTAATGATATTATCTATGCGAGGTTTTTGACCAGCGGAAATGTGGATTCCTTCATTTTGGCAGTAAAAAAAGGAACGGCGACAACTGGAACAGCAACGGATCCTGCACTTGTTCAAGGAAATTTATATGAGGGTGCAGTAGAGAGGGATTATCCTCTTTATAGAGTAAAATTATCTGGTCTCTCAATTTCATCTGTCGACCAGTTATTTACCGTAATCCCTACGATACCGGATTTGAAAGCACAAATGGAAAAGGATAAGGCGGAAATTAACCAGAATTTAACTAACTTAAAAAATCCAGCTAAAGGGACAAAAGGTATTCTAGTTGCTAGCGGTTCTGCTTTAACTAAAGATTGTTTATTAGTTTATACTCTTAAAACGACAGATAAAGCACTAACGGGAGCAAGTTTCTCACTAAATGGAATTAAAATTGGCGACCTTGTAACTAGATCGGCGAATAATGTTATTGAGATATGCGGTTGTATAAGAGCTTTTAAAGGTGATATTATTACCACACATGTTGCAACCACCGGCGGATATGCTGATGTATATGCGTATCCTTTGGCTTAGAGACATCGTTTCTTCAGCACTTTTCACCATTGTGGACTGTGATGGTTAATTATGTTCGTTGACCGGATATAAAATACTAATATTAACCCAATGACCTTGTTTAGCATATATTCTCAATTTATTATCGTAAAGTTCTGCAAACGCTTCTCTTTCCGAAGAATAATTTGAAACGGCTATTCTTATTAGTGATTTATATGCAGATGGAATCAAGATATTGCTGTCAACATCTTTATCTCCGTTATTTAATCTTTGTATATTTATAAAACAAATAAAATCACATTTTAGACATGTAATATCAAACCCCAAATTATTATTTATTTTTTCACGATTCCATGTTAAATTCTGGTTTTCGAAATCGAAAATTGGCATAAAAAGAGCCGGATCAAATTCCGGCTTTCATAATTATGAGGAGTAAGAGCTATCAATGGGGAAGGTTTTTGTAGTTCGTTCAAAATCTTGATAGCTCTTGATATTTATTATAGTGGTTTTATTAAAAAATGTAAATTCACATAATCAGAACATTTTCTTGAAAAATAAGAAAAAGTGTGTACAAAAGTGTACACAATCTTATGTTATAACTTAGTTAGAGAAAACCTGTTAAAGATGATTCTTTGACAGGTTTTTTAGTGTAAAAAATATAAAAAGAAAGGATGTGAAGTATTATGGCAATGAAATCCGTATTATTAGATCTAAACGGTCAAGTTTACACACTCGACTATGATTCTTCAACTAAAAAGTGGAAAAAAACCGTTACTGCACCAACTGCAAGTTCTTATAACCAGACGGATCATGTTTATGCAATGGAATTAAAAGCGGTTGATGTAGCTGGAAATGTTACTCTTGTTGATAAAACAGATTCTACATTCGGTAATTTAATGAAGTTGCGTGTTAAAGAAAAGGTTGCGCCTGCAATTTCTGTTACAAAGCCAAGTGCTGGTGCGTATCTGACGAGTAACACTGTAGCGTTTAGCGTAAATGTGACTGACAGCGGATCCGGTGTATCAAATTCCACGATTTCTGTAAAACTTGATGGAATAGTACTGGTTGTCACAAAAAAGACAATAACAAATGGTTATCAGTGTATTTATAGCGGAACAGTTAATGATGGTGCTCATAAACTTGTTGTTACAGCATCAGATAACGACGGAAATACTGCTTCAAAAACAGTTAACTTTACAGTTGATACAGTTCCACCGACTTTAAATATTACATCTCCGGCAGCAAGCTTGATAACAAATAAGCAGGCGTGTGCTGTTTCTGGAATTACAGATGATGTTACCAGCAAACCTGTGACTGTAAAAGTCTCATTAAATGGGACTGATCAAGGTAGTGTCACGGTCGCTTCTGATGGTACTTTTTCTTCTAGTGTTAATTTGATTGAAGGAACAAATACAATCGTAATCACTGCAACTGATAAGGCTGGTAAAGTAACAACCGTGAATCGTACTGTGGTTTACGATTCGGTATCCCCGGTCATTGTATCAATTGATGTCCCGACGGAAGTTGAATCCGGTTCATCTTTCACAATCACTGTAGAAGCAACAGATTAGGAGGTTCTCTATGATTGTCATTGAATCAATTGAAATTACTCCAAATCCGGTTGAGACAAATGGAAAAATTTCAATCAGTGTAGAACTTCATGAAGAATATGCTGATGAGAAAAAATATGAATATAAATATCCTTATCGGTATGGAAATTTAGAAAATTAGGAGGGAAAAATGAATCATATTATTATTTTAAATGATGGAAGAAAAGTGGAGGTCCAGAAGGTAGAAGAGTATGGTGGCAGCCTTAAAATAAGAATGCTTTTGCAGACAAGTGACCAGCTCAAATCATATTTTGCTGATGCATTTTCTACGAAAAAGATTATAGAAAAAGATGATGGAAAAGAAACTGTTTATGAAAATTACACAGAACTATCTTATATCAAGGAAGAAACTGGTGGAATTTGGGAAGTTGAACTTTCTCAAACGGATGTTTCTGTTGATGAAAAATTAAAGCAGTTGGAGATTCAAACAGAGAAAAATGCTGAAAATTTAGAGCAGGCAATTGCTGAACTGACCATTATGATGGCTTCTTTTACGGAAAATAATTCAGAAACAGATGGAGGTAATGTAGATGTTTAATAGAGATAGCGTGGTTGTTAAAATTTGGGTAAAATTGATTCAGGAAGGAAAATATAATGTAGTTCAGATTCCTGCTTTATCCAATTTGAGGGAAGAAGTCAAGGCTGCATTATTATAATTTTGCTTAACTTAAATTAAATAGAGAAACCTGTTGAAGACGATTCTTTGACAGGTTTTTTTATGCAAAAAATCACAAAGAAAGGATAATTTTTATGAATGAAAACACAACTGTGAAAGTAGTCAAAGGATTTTTTACAACTGTCGGGGCAATTTTAAATTCACTGCTAGGAGTGCTTTATATTCCTGTACTGTTAGTCGTTACTTGCAACATTATCGACTATATTACTGGAATTATGGCAAGCCCAAACAGAACGGATGGAAAAATCAGTTCGTACAGAAGTATGAAGGGAATCACGAAAAAGGTGACCATGTGGCTTCTGATTGTCGTTGGTGCAATCATTGATCAATTAATTTTGTATACGAGTGATACGCTGGGATTCGAATTTCCATTCAAATTTTTAATCGCATTAGTGGTATCAATGTGGATCATCTGCAATGAACTGATCAGTATTTTGGAAAACATAATTGATATCGGGGTTGAAATTCCACCATTTCTGATGCCTCTAGTGAAAAATATTAAGAGCCAGACAGAAAAATCAGTACAAATTGAAGATGAGAAGAAAGAGGAGGATTCATTATGAAGTACGGAATTGATGTTGCAAAATGGAACGGTACAGTCGATTGGGCAAAAGTAAGAGCGTCTAACATGGCTTTTGCTGTTTTAAAAGTTACAAATAAAAATAATGAAGTAGAGGAAGCATTTGAACAGAATTATTCAGGAGCAACAGAGCAGGGAATTGTTGTTGGTGCATATCGTTATGTTTACGCAAAAACAGTTGAAGCAGCAAAAGTGGAAGCAAATGCGATTGTGAAAGCTTTATCTGGAAAGAAAATCAATTTCCGCGTATGGCTCGACATGGAAGCTGACAGCATTAAAAATATTGGAAAAAGCAGACTGACAGAGATTATTAATGCAGAGGCTGATATTATTCAGGCGGCAGGATTTCAGGTCGGCATTTACTGTAATACTGACTGGTACAAGAATGTGCTGGATTCTGCATCATTAAAAAGTCGTTTTCCGTTCTGGATTGCTAGGTACGGAACGAACAGCGGAGAAATGCAGGAGAAGTATTCTCCAGAATCATATGCGATCGCATGGCAGTACACATCACAAGGATCATGTGATGGTGTTTCCGGAAAGGTCGATCTTGACGTTGCTTTTTCAGAAGTTGATGTTGCACCAGTAGTCACAGATCCTTATAATTATAAAAAAGGTATGGAAGTTTATTATTCATCATATTATAATAAAGCAACAGATGACATTTCCAAGGCAAAATTTGCCGGAGCAAAATATAAGAAGGGAACAATCACAGGAATTATTAACGGTGCGCGGAATCCGTACCAGATTAATAACACATCCGTTTATCTCAACGACGGAGACATTCGAGAAGTGATCACTGCTAAAGCTTCTGATGTAAAATATCATACTGTGAAGTCCGGTCAGAATCTGACTGTGATTGCAAAAATGTATGGTACGACAATTAATGCCATTTTGAAATTAAATCCTTCAATCACAAATAAAAATGTGATTAGAGTCGGTGCTAAAATTCGTGTAAAATAGAAAAGTATTCCATGATATATTCCACGAAAATAAAAATATACTGAATTTAAGCTACTTATAGACGATATTCAAGGGGTTCGAGTCCCCTTATTGGCTTTCTGAAACTCTAGTAAAATTAAGGCTTCCGAGATTTTAGGGGATCAATAGTAATCAGAACAAATGTTTGCACACAGGAAAGGAGATTCCTGTAAAAGTGCTACTAAGGATAAATCGACCATGAGTCGGTTTATTTTTTTGAAATTATGATACACAAAGATTACAAACAAATACACAAGAAGGTGCAAAATGACCAAAGAAATGTTGAAAGGTCTCATTGAATTGGTGTCGGAAGAAGATATAGAAACGCTTTACAATGTTGTTGTTAAGTTTATACCAGAAAATGTACCGCTTCCGGACGAAATAGAAGCTATAGAGAGGGCAGATAAGAGCATAGCAAAAAATGGAACAGTTCCCCATGATGCCGTTGACTGGGATTAAATGAATTTGAACTGCGATTTGAAACTCTCTTTTGGAGATTGCAAAACGGGCAAAGAATTTTGATGTTGTAAAAAGTTTTTTGATGTGTTATATTGAAAACAGAAAGGGAAGCCAAAGGAGCGGCTACCCTCTAAGCAATGAGTTACTAACCTTTATATGAGGTCAGCCGTCACTACTGGGAATAGTGGCGGCTATTTTCTTTTGTCCTTGAAAATCTTATAGCACAGACTCACAAGGGCGCAAATGAATATTCCTGTCTGAATCAAATCAGAGTATGTAATATACATTGGCAACGCCCTCCTTTCTTGCGTCTGGAGGGTTGACCCCTCCGAAGTAGGAGGGTAAGCCGCCCGGCTCTTTGGTTTCCCTGTCGATATTATAACAATGTGCGACAAGTTTCGCAATCTTAATTTTAAGTAGAAGAGGGACGACTTGTAAGATGGTCGTCCCTTTTCCTATAACATACAATGAGATATTCCACGTATTTACTTCCGTAAAACCTCATATGCACATTCTGCCATCGCCTGATAGGCTTTGCTGCTCGGGTGCAGGTGATCGCCGCTGTCGAAGCCTTCCCGGAATGCGGATGGATTCTCGCTTCCGCGCAGTGCCAGATCAAAGTCGATACATCCGTCGATTTCTTTCGCAGAACGGATCCACGCATTCAACTCATTGCGCAAATCATCGCGGAAGGTTGCGTAAGTGCGCCAGCCAAAGATCGGCAGCAGAGTGCCCATGTAGACTTTTAAATGTAATTTCTTCGCTTCCTCTATGTAATAGCGGTAACCGTCAATCAGTTCCTTTGCAGTCGGCAGGTCACTCATCGGGCGGAACGGATTTGTTTCAATGCCGATCGGATGGATAATGTCGTTAATTCCCTGCTGGATGATCACGGTATCAGCCCCGGTAGTCGGAATCTCATGTGGAAAGCGGTTTGTCCCCTTTAACCCATAGGAATCATAGGTAATGCACTCATACTGGCGCAGTACACGGGAACCGCTGGTCGCACGTCTGATAAATGCCGTGTGGTTGTCCGGGTTTTGCCTTGCCAGAAGTGTGAGGTAGTCCGGCCATGCACCGGCGGTGATGGAGTCACCATAGCAGATGACTGTATGGTTTTCCTCAGCGGTCATCAGTTCGATATTGCTTAAAAAATAAAACCAGTTTGTGGTCTTGGTCGTGTCCATTGGAAGGGTATCGGCGTGTGTCTGGTCGCCGAGGGAGAAAAATCCTTTGGAGAGCGGGCCTGTGACAAGGACAGCGGACTGCATCAGTGTAAAATCAGCAAAATAAAGACTTACGGTGAGTGTCATTCCCTTTTTGACCGGAAATGAAACCGGGTCGCTGACGGCGGTCTGATGAGCTTCCATGGTCACAGACTCGTTTTTTGAAAAAGTGATGTCGCAGATCGTTTCCTTTTTGCATGGACAGGCGAGCGGCATTTTTTCATAAACAGGGGAAGTGGCTGCAGAAACAGTGGCTCTTGTGACAGTAACGGCCTCGCTTCCGCAGAAATTATCAAATGTAAAGCGGAGAGTGTCTCCGTCAAATGGAATGTATACAGGATAACGTAATGTAATGTATTTTGCGTAAGCTTCCGGGTGGTGTTCTGCGATGGATACGGCATTTCCCCACACGGAAACCCAGTTTTTATTGTTCATATTCATAACCATGCCTTTCTTATTTTCTGCCTCATTATATAGGAAAAAAAAGAATATTTCCACAATTACTTGTTCTTTTGAAATGGAATTGATATAATGAGGTCACGTTTATATTTAGCAATATTTTTGGAGGATTTTTAAATGGCAGAGAATGAGAATAAGCAGGAGAATGTTGTAGTAGAGGATTTCAAGCGCACGAATGCGAAGAAGTCCAAGAAGAAGTTCAGACACAGACAGCAGAATCCGGTACTTGCTTTTTATGAGGATAATAAACAGTATCTACTCCTTTTTGGAGTGATCGTGGTTGCTCTTGCAGCAATTCTGGTGAGCATTCTTGCACTTAAGATTCCGGTGGTTCCTGTGTGTCTCATCATTGTGTTAGAGGCAGGAATCGCGGTTTGTCTGCACGATGTTCCAATCTGGCTGCATGGTCTGGTTGTGCTGGTACAGATCATAGCTGGTGCGATCTGCGGAAAACTGATTTTTATGGTGTTATGCGCACTGGTTTATGTAGTTGGAATTTTATCTTTAAAATTTATCAGAGAGTAGAAAACAGAAGGCTGCTGCACAGTGGAAGCGATTTCCCGGCGGCAGTCTTTTTCTGAAAAAGGAATCAATGTTATGTCGGAAAAAGAAAAAATCATTGTATTTAGTTCGAGAGAGATCTGTTATCAGTCGAGCAGTTTTTTTGCAAACCAGATGGCAGATGCCTTTGAGAATCTTGGTTTTGATGTGCAGGTGTGTGAATTTGATGAACACGATGATCTGGATGCGGTGTTTCAACCGCTTTACGGGCAGAAATACCGTCTGCTTTTAGATTTTAATTCCACGATCACAAGGATGGTGGAGGAGGACGGAACACCGGTGCTTGATAAACTGGATGGCCCATTCTTTGATTATATTTTAGATCATCCGTTATTTCATTATAACTGTCTGAATGCTGACCTGAAAAATCTGAATGGAATTTTTCTGGATGAGGCGCAGGAGGCATATGTAAAACGATACTATCCGAGAGTAAAGAAAACACTTACCATGCCGCTTGGGGCTACGGAGGCAGTGACAGGAGGCAAAAAGACGGAGACAGACACCGTTCTTTTCATGGGAACGTATGACAGACCGGACAAAATTTACGAGATGGTCGAACTGTCCCCGGAACCACTGCGTTCTTATATGAAAGAGCTGATCGAAATGCGCATCGAAGATCCAATCCTTCCGATGGAGGCGGGATTTGGGCAACTTTTAAAGGCGCACGGCGAGGAATTACCGGATGATAAGTTTGCACTTTTTATGAACGCAATGTATTCCGTGGACGCTTATATCAGGGATTATTTCCGGAAAGCGGCGGTGGATGAACTTGTGAGAGCAAAAATACCGGTGCGCTTAGTCGGCGAGGGCTGGGAAAAGTATGAAAGCTGCAACGAAGCTTATGTGACGAGGGAAAAAGCGGTGGTGTTTGGACTGTCATTTGAGAAAATCGCCCATGCGGATGTGCTGTTAAATGTGTCGCCATTTTTTAATCATGGGGCGCACGACCGCATTTTTGCAGGCATGGCGAATCATTGTACCGTTCTGACAGATCGGAATCCGTATCTGGAGCGGATCTTAAAAGAGGGAGAGCAGGTCTGCATGTATTCCCTGAAGGACATCAGGACTTTGTCGGATTATGCGGCGGAACTTCTTTCAAACCGCGCACTTTGCAGAGAAATTCAGAACAATGCTTATACAGAATTTAAGCATAAATATACATGGGAGGAGAAGGCAAAACAGCTTTTAGCTTGCACTTTAAAGTAAAATTCGTTAATATGAACAAGGTAAATTATCAAAAAATATTAGAACAGACCATTGAAAAAAACGAGCGCGAAAACCGTGTGCCGATGCTGCTTTTACACAGTTGCTGTGCACCGTGCAGTTCCTATTGCCTGGAATATCTTTCAAATTATTTTAAAATAACAGTTTTTTATTATAATCCGAATATTTATCCGGAGGAGGAGTACCGTAAGCGGGTGGCAGAGCAGCAGAAGTTTATTGAAAAACTTCCGGTGAAATATCCGATCCACTTTGTGGAGGGTGCGTATGAGAAAGAGCGTTTTTATGAGATGGCAAAAGGACTTGAGGACTGCCCGGAGGGCGGTGAACGCTGTTTCCTGTGTTATGAATTAAGACTGCGGGAGGCGGCAGAGCTTGCAAAGAAAATGCAGATGGATTATTTTACAACGACTTTATCCATCAGTCCGTTAAAAAATGCAGAAAAGCTCAATGAGATCGGAGATGCCCTGGCGGAAGAATACGGCATTGCATATTTAAATTCTGATTTTAAGAAGAAGAATGGATACAAGCGTTCTGTGGAATTATCCGAGCAGTATGGCATGTACCGGCAGTATTATTGCGGATGTGTTTTTTCAAAAAATCAGAGAGACAGGGAAATTGCCCTGAAGAATCAATAAGAGGACTATATAAAGGAGGAAAACACCATGGCACAGTTATGGGGAGGACGTTTTACGAAGGAGACAGATCAGCTTGTTTATAATTTTAATGCGTCCATTACATTTGATCGGAAGTTTTATAAACAGGATATTGAAGGCAGTATTGCGCATGTGACAATGCTCGCAAAACAGGGCATTCTGACAGAGCAGGAGAGAGACGATATTGTCCGCACATTAAAAGAGATACGCGATGAAGTGGAGAGCGGCAAGCTTGAAATCACTTCAGAATACGAGGATATCCACAGTTTTGTGGAGGCAAATCTAATTGACCGTCTCGGAGATACCGGAAAGAAACTGCATACCGGAAGAAGCCGTAACGATCAGGTTGCACTTGATATGAGATTGTATACAAGAGACGAACTGTTACATACGGATGATCTTTTAAAAGAATTATTAGAGACAATCCTTAAGATCATGGAGGCAAATACCGAGACGATCATGCCGGGATTTACCCATCTGCAGAAGGCTCAGCCAATCACACTGGCGCACCATATGGGAGCTTATTTTGAGATGTTCAAGCGCGATCGTCTGAGACTGCACGATATTTATGAGAGAATGAATTACTGTCCGCTCGGTTCCGGTGCATTAGCAGGAACAACCTATCCTTTGGACCGTGAGTACACGGCGGAACTGTTAGGCTTTTATGGACCGACATTAAACAGTATGGATGGTGTGTCTGACCGTGATTATCTGATCGAATTTTTATCTGCATGCGCAACCATCATGATGCATCTGAGCAGATTTTCCGAGGAGATCATTATCTGGAACTCCAATGAATATCAGTTTGTCGAGATTGACGATGCTTACAGTACCGGAAGCAGTATTATGCCGCAGAAAAAGAACCCGGATATTGCAGAGCTTGTGCGCGGCAAGACCGGACGTGTTTACGGAGCTTTAATGTCATTGCTTACCACGATGAAGGGAATCCCGCTTGCCTACAACAAAGACATGCAGGAGGACAAAGAGTTGTCTTTTGACGCTATGGATACCGTCAAAGGCTGTATTGCGTTATTTACCGGAATGCTCACAACCATGAAGTTTAATAAGGGTAAAATGCGTCTGTCCGCAAACAACGGATTTACCAATGCAACTGACGCAGCAGACTATCTGGTAAAACATGGTGTACCATTCCGTGATGCGCACGGCATTATCGGAAAAATCGTTCTCTACTGTATTGAACGCGGAATTGCGATCGACGATATGAGTTTAGACGAGCTAAAGGCAATCTGTCCGGTATTTGAGGAAGATATATACGAGGAGATTTCCATGGAGACATGTGTGAATAACCGTCTGACGATCGGGGCACCCGGAAAGGCAGCCATGGAGAAAGTAATCAAGGCTGAAAAGGCATATCTGGCAGAAGATTGGAAAGAGAATACTTTAACACGGTAAAACGTTATTGTAAAAAATGCACAAAGAATACCCGGAAATATGACATTTTTTTACAAAATAGACCATTGCTTTTTTGAGAAAAATAGCATAATATATTCACTATAACGACATCTGTTCGCGATAGACGGACAAACAATAGGACGTACGATCCGCGGACATTCGATTGTCAGGAATGGAAAGAGCCAGCAACAGGGACGGTTCTTCAAACGAACAGGGAAAGACGAGGAGATTAGGCAATGAGTGAGAAGTTAAAAGTAGGTATTCTTGGTGGAACAGGTATGGTAGGACAGAGATTTATCTCTCTGTTGGAGAATCATCCATGGTTTGAGGTGACAACGATTGCAGCCAGCCCAAGAAGTGCCGGTAAGACATATGAAGAGGCAGTTGGTGATCGTTGGAAAATGGATACTCCAATGCCGGAAGCAGTAAAAAAGATTGTTGTCATGAACGTCAACGAAGTAGAAAAAGTTGCGGCAGAAGTAGATTTTGTTTTCTCAGCAGTAGACATGACAAAAGAAGAGATCAAAAAGATCGAGGAAGAATACGCTAAGACAGAGACACCGGTTGTATCCAACAACAGTGCACACAGATGGACACCGGATGTGCCGATGGTCGTACCGGAGATCAATCCGGAACATATGGAAGTGATCAGATATCAGAGAGAAAGACTTGGCACAAAGCGCGGTTTCGTTGCTGTAAAACCAAACTGCTCCATCCAGTCTTATGCACCTGTTCTCACCGCATGGAAAGAGTTTGAGCCATACGAAGTAGTGGCAACTACTTATCAGGCAATTTCCGGAGCAGGAAAAACGTTCAAAGACTGGCCGGAAATGGTTGGAAATATCATTCCATACATCGGTGGTGAGGAAGAAAAATCCGAGAAAGAGCCGCTTCGGATCTGGGGACACATTGATGATGAGAAGAAAGAGATTGTTCCTGCAGCATCTCCGGTTATCACATGCCAGTGTATCCGTGTTCCGGTATTAAATGGACATACCGCAGCCGTATTTGTAAAATTCAAAAAGAAACCAACCAAAGAACAGTTGATCGAAGCATTGAGAAACTACAGTGGAGTTCCACAGGAATTAAATCTTCCAAGTGCTCCAAAGCAGTTCATCCAGTATTTAGAGGAGGACAACAGACCACAGATTTCCTTGGATGTCAACTTCGAGAACGGTATGGGAATCTCTGTCGGACGTCTGAGAGAGGACACCGTTTATGACTGGAAGTTTGTCGGTTTATCCCACAATACCGTCAGAGGTGCAGCAGGTGGTGCAGTGCTCTGCGCAGAGCTGTTAAAAGCACAGGGTTACATCACAAAGAAATAAGAGAGAATATCATAGCGATTTAAAAAGTCCGTATCACAGATGTGTGGACTGTAAAGAAATGACCGGAACAGTAAAATGCTGTTCCGGTCATTTCTTATGTATCTTTTTATATGGCAAGAACCGGGTTGTCGTAAAAGTTAAAAAATGATATAATTTTTACTATATTGAGGGTAACGAACAAACAGATAGAAATGGGAGGTTTCTTATGGTAGCGAAGACATCCATTTTAAAAGAGCTTGAGACAATTTATGAGAAGAGTGGAAATCAGCTCTATGTGTTGTATGGACGGACAGATTCTGAGAAAGAACAGTTATTGAAGGCGTTTCTTTCAAATAAGAAGTACTTTTATTATCGCAGCAGACAGGCATCGGAACAGGAACAGAGAAATCAGATGGAGGCAGAAATCCGGCAGAAGTTTTTGGCGAATATTACAAAGCACAGCTATGACGAATTTTTTAACCGGATCAAAAGTGGAGATGCGTCAAAACTTGTGGTTGTGATTGATGAATTTCAATTGATTGCAAAAAAAGATGCCTCTTTTATGGAGAGCATTGAAAAATTAAGAATGAAACGTCTTTATCCGGGACCGGTGTTGATCCTTTTGTGCAGTTCTTCGGTTGCATGGGTGGAACAGGAGATGCCTGCAGCACTCGGTGAGCAGAGCGAAAGAATCAATGGAAAGATTAAGATTAATCCTTTGAATTTCTTAGAGGTGGTACGTGCATTTCCACAGTATCAGGTCAGTGACTGTATCAGAACTTACGGTGTTATCGGCGGCGTTGCAGGCTATATCAACCACTGGGATCAGCGCGTGGATCTGAAAACCAATATATGCAGAAATATTTTAAATCGGAATGGTTATATGCACCGGGCGGCAGAGCAGCTGATCGCGGCAGAACTGCGGGAACTGTCTGTGTATGAGACGATTCTTTATTATATTGCAAGCGGTTATGATAAGTTAAATGAACTTCATTTAAAAACCGGCTATTCGCGTGCAAAAATCAGTGTGTACATGAAGAATCTCGGAACCTTCCATATTGTTGAAAAGGAGACCTCTTTTGAGACAGGTGGATGGGAAAACACGAAAAAAGGTGTCTATCGTATTAAGGATAATTATGTGAATTTCTGGTTCCGTTTTGTGTATCCACATCTTTCCGAACTTTATATGATGAGTCCGGAACAGTTCTACGATGCGTATATCACATCGGGAATCGACGAATATCTGGAACGCTATTTCAAGGAAGTATGCATGGAATATGTAGGACTTTTGAATCTGATTGGAAAACTGCCAATGAAGATCAGTAAGATGGGAACATGGATTGGAAAAGAAGGAAATATCGACATTATTGCACAGAACTCTGTGCGGGAGAATATTGTCGGATACTGTAACTGGAATCAGCCGGAATTTACCATGGAGATGAAAGAAGAATTGTTAAAGAGTATGAAGCAGGCAAAAATTGATGCAAAGTATTTCTTTCTGTTTTCAGCAAAAGGTTTTTCAGAAGAGATCAGACAGCTTGCAGAAGAGGATACCAGATATATTCTGGTCGATATGAATGAATTATAAAACTTCTTATTTAGGAAAGAAGTAAGAATTACAGAAGTTGGAGGAATTTTTTTGGCAAAGTCATTAATTATAACGGAGAAACCAAGTGTTGCGCAGGAGTTCGCACGGATTCTTGGTGTATCAGGCAGAAATGACGGATACATAGAAAATAGTGATTACGTCATTACCTGGTGTGTCGGTCATCTTGTGGAGATGGTTTATCCCGAGGTATATGATGAAAAGTATAAAAAATGGAAGTTAGAGGATCTTCCTTTTCTTCCGAAAGATTACAAATATGATGTGATCCCGGCAGTCAGCAGACAGTATGACGTGGTACACAAAATGCTGCACCGCGAAGATATTGATACTGTCTACTGGGCAGGGGATGCCGGAAAAGAAGGACAGACCATTGAGGAAAACATCCGTATGTACGGCGGTGTCCGCGAGGGGATGAAAGAGCTGCGCGTCTGGATCGATTCCCAGACAGAAGAGGAGATCAAGCGGGGCATCCGGGAGGCAAAACCGATGTCGGATTACGCGAACCTCGGAAAATCCGGCATTATGCGGACCATTGAGGATTACGCGATGGGAATCAATTTTTCCCGCGCGATGTCTGTGAAATATGGAAATCTTTTAAATGATGCGGCAGGGACGAGAAACTATACTGCAATTGCAGTCGGACGTGTCATGACCTGCGTGCTCGGTATGGTCGTGATAAGAGAGCGTGAGATCCGCAATTTTGTGGAAACACCATTTTACCGTGTAGTCGGAAGTTTCACGGATGCGAACATCGAGGCGGAGTGGAAAGTGGTAGAAGGTTCTAAATACTTTGAATCTCCATTATTGTATAAGGAAAACGGATTTAAAAAGCAGGAGTCTGCGGAAAACTTAATACAGGAACTTTCCGGGAAAACAGCGGTTGTGGAATCTATTGAGCGTGGAACTTCCAGAAAGAAAGCACCGCTTCTTTTTAACCTCGCAGAACTGCAGGCGGAGTGTTCGAAGCGCTTTAAAATCAGTCCGGATGAGACATTGCAGGTGGCACAGGATCTCTATGAGAAAAAACTGACTACTTATCCAAGAACGGATGCGCGTGTTCTCTCAACGGCAGTGGCAAAAGAAATCGGAAAAAATATCAGCAGACTGAAAGGCTATGAGCCGGTGCAGGGGTATGTGGAGCGTATCATGAAGGAAGGACTTCATTACAACATTGCGAAGACCCAGTATACGGATGACTCGAAAATTACCGATCACTATGCGATTATTCCGACCGGACAGCTCACAGAGCTGCGTTCTTTAAATGAACTGCAGAGAAGTGTGTATGATCTGATCGTCCGCCGTTTCTTAAGTATTTTTTATCCGGCAGCAGAATATCAGACGGTAAAACTTGTGGTGGCCGTCGGAGAGGAAAAACTTTTTGCCGGTGCAAAAGCATTAAAGGCGCCGGGATTTTTAGAGATTGCAGGAAGAAAACAGGAAGAAGAAAAAGAAGGCAGCAACAAAGAGGATAATGAGGAGACGGATAGTCCGGGGCTTCTGGAACTGGCAGATCAGTTGACTAAGGGGCAGGAACTGCCGGTCAATGGTTATTCTCTAAAAGAGGGAAGCACGAAGCCACCGAAACGCTACACTTCCGGTTCGATGGTGCTTGCGATGGAAAATGCCGGACAGCTGATCGAGGATGAAGAACTGCGTGCACAGATCAAAGGCTCCGGAATCGGAACTTCTGCCACCCGCGCAGAGATCATCAAAAAACTGGTGCGCATCGGTTACCTGCACTTGAATAAAAAATCACAGATTCTGTCGCCGGAGGTGTTGGGCGAGATGGTTTATGAAGTCGTAAATATGACCGTCCCGGCACTTTTGAATCCGAAAATGACTGCTTCGTGGGAAAAAGGACTTGACGGTATCACGCGCGGAACGGTGATCATGGAAGATTACCGGGAGAAACTTGAGGATTTTATCCGAAAAGAGACATTAAACATGGTGGAACGGAATCTGACGTCACAGCTTGTGGCACAGATCCAGCCGTTGACCGGAAAGGGCGCAAGAGGCATTGCGGCAAAGAAAAAGCTTGGCATTGCCTGTCCGGTCTGTGGCGCGGAGCTTGTAACGACACCGTTTGGCTATGGGTGCAGCAATTATAAAAAAGACAGCACCGGCTGTGGCTTCTCCATCGGAACGATTGCAGGGCGTGATCTTTCGGAGGAGGAGTTCCGGGATTTGATTACAAAAGGAAGAACGGATGTTCTGGATGGTTTTGTCTCCAAATCGAAGAAGAAATTCCCGGCAGCACTCGTTTTACAGAAGGATGAGGAGGGAAAAATCAATATCAGTTTTGATTTTTCGGCAAATGAACCACAGGTGGTGGAAGGAATCAAATGCCCGTCCTGCGGCGGTGACATTGTGACGACAGCCTACGGGTTCCGGTGTATCCATTATGACCGGGAGAAAGAGGACAGTTGTGATTTCTCTGTCGGAAAAATTGCAGAGAAAAGTCTGAATGTGTCACAGCTCACAGAACTCGTTACGAATGGAAGAACCGGAACAATCCGCGGCTTTAAATCAAAAAATGGAAAGAGATTTGACGCCTGTCTCTGTCTGGAAAAAGATGAAAACGGTAAAGCGGTTATAAAATTTGATTTTGAACATGTGGAAGCAAAAAAAGTAAAAGATGTTGTCTGTCCGCTCTGTGGAGGAGAAATCGTCCAGACACCGTTTGGGTTTGGATGCGCAAACTATTCCAAAGAGAATCCGGAAAGCTGCCGTTTCTCCATTGGAAAAATGGCAGAGAAATCACTGACAGAATCACAGGTCAGAGAACTTTTGACGAACGGAAGAACCGGGACAATCCGCGGTTTCAAGTCGAAAACCGGGAAAAAATTCGATGCACGCGTGGCGTTGAATCGAGATGAAGCCGGAAAAGTGACCGGGTTAAAATTCGATTTCACGGATTTAGAGCCGGTAAAAGTGAAGGATGTTGTCTGTCCGCTCTGCGGCGGTGAGATCATCCAGACACCGTTTGGGTTTGGATGCGCCAATTACTCCAAAGATAACCCGGAGAGCTGCAAATTTGCAATCGGAACAATCGCGGGTGTGAAGTTAAAAGAGGCGCAGGTGAAAGAATTGCTGCTCCGCGGCAAAACGGAAGTCATCAAAGGTTTTATCGCAAAGACAGGCATGATGTTTGATGCACCGTTAAAACTCACGCCGGAAGGTCAGGTGACGTTTGATTTCCCGGAGAAACCAAAGCCTGTAGACACGACTTTAAAATGCCCGAAATGTGGACAGTATATGAAAAAATCCCAGTGGTATTATGAGTGTGAATGTGGATTTAAAGTGGCGCATACGGTGGCAAAGGTGGAGTTAGAGGAAGCCATTATGCAGGAACTTTTTGAGACCGGAAAGACGAAGAAAAAAATAACCGGATTTACGTCAAAAGCGGGGAATGTGTTTGATACCTGCCTGAAATTTGAGGACGACAGGATCAGTTTTGATTTTGATAATCCGGGAGAAAACGTGGTGTTGGAAAATGCAAAGCCAGCTGAAAGCGCACAGAATCAGGAAAAACAAACTATGTTTGAAGCGTAAATAAAATGTAAAAAAATTGACAAAATTTATTGATTTTTGTCGGGTACAGGGTTATGCTTATATACAGTGGTACGGTACATTGAGATATGTGCGTACAAAAATAAATTCAAAGGAGAAATGAAGATGAAAAAAGGTCATGAATTGAAAATTCGTGAGAGATTGTCTAAGAGTTACTTACAGGTTATTTTTATTGCAAGTATCTCTGCAATCGTTGGCATTATTGCATTGCTGGTTATGACAAGAATGTATAATAATGCGCTGAACAATTATGGATTCTCTCAGGGAGATATTGGGAAGGCGATGACAGCATTCTCAGGTGCGCGCAGCGAGGTTCGTGCGGCAGTGGGATATATGGATGAAGATATTATCAGTGATGCCAAGGATACGTATTATACGAGAAAAGATTCATTCCAGCAGTATCTTGACGACATTGAAAGCAGCATGGTGACACAGGCTGGAAAAGATGCTTATAATCAGATTGTCAAAGATCTTGACGGATATTGGGATCTTTCAGATCAACTGATCGAGGAGGGTTCAACCACAGATCAGGAAATCAGTAAAAAAGTCCAGAGACGTGAAGCAGACGAACTTGGACCTGCATATCAGGTAGTTTACAATGATCTGAAGAATCTGATGAACATCTATGTCCAGAAGGGGGATCAGATAGAATCAGTTTTGGCAGTGATGGAGATTATTGCTGTGATCATTATGATCGCAGTGATCATTCTTCCCATTTTGAGTGGCAGAAGATATGGAAACCAGATCGCAGATGGAATTTCAAAGCCATTACAGCAGATTTCAGAACGTCTGAAAACATTTGCGGAAGGAGATCTTGACAGTGAGTTCCCGGAGCATGATGCGAAAGACGAGGTTGCAGAAATGATCGAAACGGCAAGAAAGATGGCAGATAACCTGAATGTGATCATCTCTGACAGCGGAAAACTCTTAAATGAGATGGCAGATGGTAATTTTGCTGTCGCAACAGAACATGAAGAAAGATACACCGGAAAATTCAATGATCTTCTTATTGGAATACGCAACATGAACCGTAAGATTGATGAATCTCTCCGTCAGGTAGAGGAGACAGCAGAACAGGTATCCTTAGGTTCCGGCAATATGGCAGAGGCTGCACAGTCCCTGGCAGAAGGTGCTACGGAACAGGCCGGAGCAGTCGAAGAACTTCAGGCGACCATTGCTGATATCACCGCCAATGTAGAACACACAGCAGAGAATCTTCAAAAGTCTCATGCTGATGCAAGAAAATATGCAGATGATGCGGATCACAGCCGTGAGCAGATGCACGCAATGGTGGAGGCTATGCAGCGTATCAGCGAGTCTTCCATGAAGATTGAGAATATCATTTCCGAACTGGAGGATATCGCAAGCCAGACAAACCTGTTATCTTTGAATGCTTCCATCGAGGCAGCACGTGCAGGTGAGGCAGGAAAGGGATTTGCAGTTGTTGCTGACCAGATCCGTAAACTTGCAGAACAGAGTGCGGCTTCGGCAGTTTCCACAAGAGAACTGATCGAGGGTTCTATCCATGATGTAGAAGAAGGAAATAAAGCGGTTGCTTTGGTTTCAGAGACATTAGACGAAGTTATCAAAGGAATTAATGATATCGCAGATACATCCAAGTCCTTAAGTGAGAACTCACAGTCTCAGGCAACGGCTATGGAGCAGGCAGAGCAGGGAGTCAACCAGATTTCCGAAGTTGTTCAGTCCAACTCCGCTATGGCACAGGAAACTTCTGCTACCAGTGAAGAATTGTCAGCACAGGCTGAAACACTTGATAACCTTGTAAGACAGTTCACATTAAGAGAACAGAAATAAAAGAATAATAAGAATAATAATATAAGAAAAGGAGTCACAGCAGAGCTGTGGCTCTTTGCATGAAAAACAGGAAGGAAGAAAAAATGGAAAACGCAAAAATCAGTAATTTGTATGATCTGAATGAGACAATTGCGAAAGAATATTTAGAGCAGTTTACTTATCCGTGGGAAGCATTAAAAGGAATCAGTGAATTTATCAAAAAATTAGGACCGACATTAGATCCTGAAAAGTTTGAAAAACGCGGCGAGGACATCTGGGTTGCCAAAAGTGCAAAGGTTGCACCGACTGCCTGCTTAAATGGACCGCTCATCATTGATGAGGAGGCAGAGGTTCGTCACTGCGCATTTGTAAGAGGAAGTGCTATTGTCGGAAAAGGCTCTGTTGTCGGAAACTCTACCGAGTTGAAAAACGATATTATTTTCAATTCTGTACAGGTGCCACACTATAATTATGTAGGAGATTCTATTCTGGGATACAAATCCCATATGGGTGCAGGTTCTATTACCTCAAATGTGAAATCAGACAAGACACTTGTAGTAGTAAAGGATAAGACAACCGGGGAAGAAATCGAGACAGGCTTGAAGAAGTTTGGCGCAATGCTTGGTGATTTTGTAGAGGTGGGATGTAATTCCGTTCTGAATCCGGGTACTGTGATCGGAAGCCACAGCAATGTTTATCCGCTGTCCATGGTGCGTGGCGTTGTTCCGGCAAACTCTATTTATAAAAATAAAAATGAAATTGTAGAAAAGCAGTAAAAATTCCGAAATGATATATTGCTTGTGGTATGTTTTTCCTTTTTACAAAAAAGTACATAAATTTTATGGTTTCTACTTGTGAAAATGAAAAAAATGTGCGAAAATGTTTGAAGTATGTTAAGCATCTAACAATGTTTAGCAGATGACATATCTATTTATATGTGAAAGGAGACTTAAAATGATTTACACTAAGGAAGTCGAAAACATGTGCCCGGTAGCAAAAGGCGCAAAACATGAACCAGCTCCAATTCCAGAAGAAGGAAAATGGGTTCACTCTAAAAAAATTGAAGATATCTCAGGATTTACACACGGTGTAGGCTGGTGTGCACCACAGCAGGGTGCCTGTAAGCTTTCATTAAATGTAAAGAATGGTATCATTGAGGAAGCTTTAGTTGAGACAATCGGATGTTCCGGTATGACTCACTCTGCAGCTATGGCAGCAGAAGTTTTACAGGGAAAAACAATCCTTGAAGCTTTAAATACAGACTTAGTTTGTGATGCTATCAACACAGCTATGAGAGAATTATTCTTACAGATCGTTTACGGACGTACACAGAGTGCATTCTCTGATGACGGATTAGCAGTAGGTGCTGGTCTTGAAGATTTAGGAAAAGGACTTCGTTCCCAGGTTGGTACAATGTACGCAACAAAAGAAAAAGGTGTTCGTTACCTTGAGATGGCAGAAGGCTATGTAACAGGTATCGCCCTTGACGAGAACAATGAAGTTATCGGATATCAGTTCGTTTCTCTTGGAAAAATGACTGACTTCATCAAAAAAGGTGATGACCCTAACACAGCATGGGAAAAAGCAAAAGGACAGTATGGTCGTGTAGCAGATGCTGTTAAGATCATCGACCCAAGAGAAGAGTAGGAAAGGAGACGAACGAAAATGGCATTATTTGAAGGATATGAAAGAAGAATTGACCAGATCAATGCTGTATTAAACAGCTATGGTATCAGCTCTATCGAAGAAGCTGAAAAAATTACAAAAGATGCTGGACTTGATGTTTACGAGCAGGTTAAGAAAATCCAGCCAATCTGTTTTGAGAACGCTTGCTGGGCATACACTGTAGGTGCAGCGATCGCAATTAAAAAAGGATGTACAAGAGCCGCTGATGCTGCTGCAGCAATCGGTGAAGGTCTTCAGGCATTCTGTATTCCAGGTTCTGTTGCTGACCACAGAAAAGTAGGTTTAGGACATGGTAACCTTGGTAAAATGTTATTAGAGGAAGAGACAGAGTGCTTCTGCTTCTTAGCAGGACATGAGTCTTTCGCTGCTGCTGAAGGTGCGATCGGTATCGCCGAGAAAGCAAACAAAGTACGTCAGAAACCATTAAGAGTTATCTTAAACGGTTTAGGAAAAGACGCAGCACAGATCATCTCCCGTATCAACGGATTCACATTTGTTGAGACACAGTATGATTACAAAGCAGCAAAATTAAACGTAGTATATGAGAAAGCATATTCTGACGGACTTCGTGCAACTGTAAAATGTTACGGTGCTGATGATGTTCAGGAAGGTGTTGCTATCATGCATCATGAGAACGTAGGTGTATCTATCACAGGTAACTCTACAAACCCAACACGTTTCCAGCATCCAGTAGCAGGTACATACAAGAAAGAATGTATCGAGCAGGGTAAGAAATACTTCTCCGTAGCATCCGGCGGTGGTACAGGACGTACACTTCACCCAGATAACATGGCTGCAGGTCCAGCTTCTTACGGTATGACAGATACAATGGGACGTATGCACTCTGATGCACAGTTCGCAGGATCTTCTTCCGTACCAGCTCACGTAGAGATGATGGGACTTATCGGTATGGGAAATAACCCAATGGTAGGTGCTACTGTAGCTGTAGCTGTAAGCGTTGAGGAAGCTCACAAAGCTGGTAAATTCTAAATAGCACATTTACAATAGATAAAGTCATGGGAAAGCCCCATGACTTTTCTATTCCAATATATTTTTGAGGTGTTAGGATGAATAATTTGTCAATTTCATTGGGAAAGCGGCAATTGGTAGATTCCATTTGGAAAAGCGCTGGAATCGAAGGTCTTGGCACTACATTTCCAAATACAGAAAAAATCCTTTCTAATTTACCAGTTCAGACAAGACGGGATGAAGTTCTGTTTATTGTTAATATGAAAAGAGCGTGGTATTTTTTGTTTGATAATATTGATTATCCAAACAACCTAGCCTTTTTAAGAGAACTGAATAAAATCTGCATGGAAGAACTCTCCTATGATGCAGGAGGATTACGGACAGTGCCGGTAACAATTGGTGGTACATCATGGGCACCGGAACTTCCGCAGGAAGGAATTATCATTGAACACTTAGAATTGATTAATGGTATGTCAGATAAATTGGAAGCAGCATTGGAAATGTTTTGTTTTGTCGCAAGAACTCAGATGTTTTTGGATGGCAATAAAAGAGTAGCGCAGCTTATGTGCAATAAAATTATGATGGAAAATGATATTGGAATTTTTTCTGTTCCATATGATGAAATTGATCATTTTAAGGAATTGTTAGTTGAATTTTATGAGACGGATAATTCTGATAAAATAAAAGATTTTTTCAGAAGTAAATGTTTATTGCTGAATCCTTCATATAAAACAATTTGAAAAACTGCTGTTGGTGTAGAAAAACTGCCGGACAGCAGTTTTTTATGTTGCCAATACTTTCATAATTTGCTACAATAAAGTGGTAGCAAATACACACACGGAGGAGAAAAAGAGTTATGAGTGAAAATTTTAACGAACAGAACGAAAATAACCAGAACGAATATGGCACAAGCCAGAACATTTACGGAAACACCCAGACTACATACGGTGATACCCAGAATTCATATGGCAGTGAAAACAACTATGGAGGTACACAAAACAGTTACGGCGGTACGCAAAATACATATGGCTATAACAATCAGCCACAGTATCAGTCCGGGATGGAAAATCAGCAGCAGGAGCTTGTGCCACAGATGAGTGTTGGACAGTGGATGCTGACCTATTTATTGGTGAACATTCCAATTGTAAATATCGTTATGTATATTATCTGGCTGATCGGAAAAAATCCAAAAGACGCAATCCGCAAAAACTGGGCAAGAGGACAGTTATTTATGGGTCTTATTATATTTGGAATTATGTTGATCTTCACAATTATTGCATTGACGGTTTCAACGCTGGTCGGTGGAAGTTCGAGTGGCTCCAATAAAATAGACACAGGCGTGACAAGCGATTATTATGCAGCGGATGATGACGGAGATCAGGCGGAGGACATCTTCAATCACGATTCCGAAGCAGTGACACTTCCAGATACTTCCGAAGACAGACCGGTTGTAGATGCAGAGCCGATGGACGGAACATGGGAGGATATGTCATTTTTCTTTGACGGACATGAGTATTCCCTGCCATTTGCCTACAGTGAGATAGAGGCGAACGGATGGACGTTTGATATAGCGGATTATGGTTACGAAGATGGTTATGTGATGAATGCGGGCGACCAGACTTATGAGTCAATTGAACTGGAAAATCCGGATTATCCAGATGTAACAGTAAAGATTGGTTTTGTAAATCTGGACAGTTCAGCAAAAGATATTACAGAATGTGACATTTATGCATTTTCTTTGGATACCTGTTATGGATTTGATCAGGTAGATGCATTCCCGATTATGTCGGTCAGTGGTGGATTGACGATTGGAATGGACGAACAGTCAGCGGTTGCAATCATGGGAGAATGTGATGATGTATACGAAGCTGAAGAATATAACAGTTATTCTTATCAGGATGAGGAGTACAACAGACATCTTGATTTTGAGGTAAATGACGAAAATGGTATTACATATTTTGACCTTACCTATTATCAATAAAAATCATAGAATACAGGAATGATACATAAAACAGATACTGCAGGAAAGAAAAGAATTCCGTGCAGTATCTGTTTTTCTTTGCCATAATTACAAAAAAAGGAAATTGTATGTTTCAAAATGATAAAATTAACGTTATAATAATATCTGTTTTATGGAAAAATTTGTGTTTCAGTAACAAAATACGTTATAATAAATATTGGAACTCAAAAAGAGAAATAAATGCAGGAGTACGAGAGAATGAGGACTATTTTCAGGATTTTTAAAAGTGATGTGAAAGGATTGTGGAGAAATAAGCTTGCGCTTTTGATTGCGCTTGCAATCTGTGTACTTCCATCCCTGTATGCATGGTTTAATATCTATTCGAACTGGGATCCTTACAGCAATACGGGAACGATACCGGTTGCGGTTGTTTCTGTGGATAAAGGATATACCAAGAGTGATGGCGAATTTGTGGTCATGGGTGATACCGTTATCGACAATCTGAAGGAAAATGACAAGATTGGCTGGCAGTTTGTAAAGACGGAGGATGAGGCGGTCGACGGTGTCTACAGCGGTGATTATTATGCTGCGATCGTCATCGGTGAGAATTTCAGTGAGACTATGTACGGTTTTGCAGACAATGATCTGGTACATCCATCTGTTACCTATTATGAGAATGAGAAGAAGAATCCGATCGCTTCTAAGATTACGGATACAGCAAAGGGAACACTGCAGACAAGTATTAATGAAGAGTTTGTGAATGTTGCAGTTTCCACTGTCATGGAGAGTATGAATGAACTCGCAGATGATGCACAAAAGACGCAGTATATCACTAAGATTATTGATAAACTGGATTCTGTCAATAAGAATCTGGATGATTATCTTGTGACAATTGATAACCTGATGTCCTGCAACGCAACCCTTGCGTCAAATTTAAAAACAGCAAGCGGAGAGGTTTCCAGTGCGTCCGGTAAATTAAATAATGGTGTTGCACAGGTCAACAAGGCAAAAACAGACGCACAGCAGACCATTACAACGTTACAGTCCCAGATGGATCAGGTATACCAGAGTATCCATACTCATTTGCAGGAAGTGAATACGACATTGTCAAAAGAACTTCCAACTGCGGAAGAAATTGCGAATGCCGCAGATAATGTATCGAATTCTACTCAGCAGATCGAGCTTTTAAAACAACTGTTACAGAGTGATCTGATTCCTGCCGGAAGCAACAAGGATGATATCATTAAACTGCTCGACAGCATTGAGCAGACAACAACTGCGGTACAGGGAGTATTGCAGAACCGGATAGGTGATCTTAACAATGCTGTCTCAGGAGATCATACAGCAATCAAAGCGGCAGCCAATCTGATCGATGCGGTCATGCCGATCGTAGAAAAACAGTTACAGGCAGATGTTGCAACGATGAAGGCAAATATTTCTGCTGCTTACAACAATATGGTAGCCTCCTTAAACAGCATGAATAAAGGTCTGGAAGGTACCGGTGTGGCTTTGGGCAGTCTCGGAAACACAGTGAGCAGTTCCAATGGAAGTTTTAACACTTTAAAAGAAATCATAAGTTCTGCGAAAGAGGAGCTGAATACGATCTTATCAGAATTGAATGAAGTGGAAGATGGGGAGAAATACGATCAGTTCATCCGTATCCTGTCCACGGATCCGGAAGTGATGGGAGAGTTCTTTGCATCACCTGTTACGATTAATACAGAGAGAGTTTATCCGGTTGAAAACTACGGTTCTTCTGTTACACCATTCTATACAATTCTTGCACTCTGGGTTGGCGCTGTTATTTTAGTTGCGCTGATCAAAGTGCAGGTCGAGGATGAGAGTTTTGCAGGTGCAAGATCATACCAGAGATACTTTGGAAGATTTTTACTGTTTTTTGTTTTGGGACAGCTGCAGGCAGCAATCGTTGTCCTGGGAGATCTGTATCTGTTAAAAGTACAGTGTTTGGAACCGGTACTTTTTTATATCGTTGCTGCGTTTACAAGTTTTACCTTTAACCTGCTGATCTATACTTTGACGGTTTCTTTCGGAGATGTCGGAAAGGCATTTGTCGTTGTTGTCATGGTTATCCAGATCGCAGGATCCAGCGGAACATATCCGATCGAGATTTTGCCGCAGTTTAACCAGAATATTTACAAATACTTCCCGTTCCCATATGCGATCAATGCAATGCGTGAGACGATCGGCGGCATGTATGAGAACGATTACTGGATGTACATGAGCCAGCTGGCAGTGTTTGCAATTGCAGCGCTGATCATTGGACTGTTTGTGAGAAAACCATTTATGAAGATGAATCACTTTGTGGAAGAGCGTATGGAAGATACGAAAATGATGTAAGGAGAAGATGCAATGGAAACAAATTATGAAGAATCTTATCGCAGGATCATGGAATACCAGAATGAAGAACATCTGCGTAACCAGAAAAAAATACGGTGGGGAATCCGTTGTGTCATTCTGATTCCAATGATATTTTTGATGCTGATGTTTTCCATGGACAGTTCGAAAGTAGTATTTCTGGTGCTTTGGATTGTTTCTTTGTTTACAATTTCTGCCTATCTGATCTATGTGGAATATATGGATTATACATTGCAGGAGCGTCTGACAGAGCTTGGAATTAAAGAGGATGGCAAAATTGACACGCTTCTTCCAAACAGCAGTATTGACAGCCGGTTAGCAGAGATGGAACGAAAGATCGCTGCCGACCGTGCAATCCTTGCAAAATATTTTGGAGAGTCTGGGATTATGCCGGATGAGGCATTGCTGGAAGAAAAAGAGGAAGAGACAGATGAGGAGAAAGATTCTGACGGATCTTCCGAAGAAAAGATATCCGGGAACAGGGACGGTAAGAAGAAAGAAAAGAAAAAAGACAGGAAAAAGGATAAGGAAGATTAGATATGTTGAACATTTTTCGGATTTTTATATCGGATTTTAAAAGGTTAAAAACAAATGTTGTAGCGGTTGTTATGGTCATTGGCTTATCGATTCTTCCTTGTTTGTATGCATGGTTTAATATTTTATCAAACTGGAGCCCGTATGGACCGGATGCAACGTCGAATATTAAAGTTGCAGTTGCATCGGACGACAAGGGAATTACGATTGACGACACCGAGTTTAATATGGGTGAGACTGTAATCGAGGGATTGGAAGCAAATACAACGATTGGCTGGGTGTTTACAGACACGACAGAGGAAGCAATCGATGGTGTTTACAGTGGTGACTATTATGCTGCACTTATTATGCCGGAAGATTTTACGGAAGACATGGTAAGTTTTCTTGCGGATGAGATGGAGCATCCTGAGATCACCTATTACACAAATGAAAAGAAAAATGCGATCGCTCCAAAGATTACAGACAAAGCAAAAACTGCAGTTCAGCAGACGGTCAATACGCAGTTTATCTCTACGCTGATCAAAAGCTGCATGCAAGTTTCAGATGGACTCTTAGATTCTTCGGTTCTGGAAGAAGAAACAGGCTCTTCCAATGTCATTGATATGCTGATCGGAAAATTAGAGGAAGCAGATGCAGATCTTGCAGTGTATGAGAATTTGCTGGATTCTCTGATGTCGGTATCAGGAAATGCTGCATCTACTACAAATCAGTTTTCAGCTGTATATCCGGACATGAAGAGTGCGATCACAAGTGGACAGAGTGCAATGGGCAATCTGCAGAATGTGACGGGAACAGGATTGGCATCCCTTGGAACAATTTCAAAGGGATTATCTGCTACTTTTGGAGGTATCAGCAATGCGCTTGGCTCTATCGCAAAGGCATTGGATACTTCGAATGGAAATCTGTCACAGCTTTCTGCAACATTAGCATCTGCGAATATCAGTCTCTCGGGTACAAAAGATGCGATCACAGATATGCGTGGGGTGATCGGAGGACGTTTAGAGCGTCTGAACCAGATGAAGGGGGAAGAGGGATATGAGATCTTATCTAAATTGTTAGCTCATGACCCGGAAGAGATTGGAAGTTTTATGGCTTCCCCGGTTGAGATTGAGACAGAGGCAGTTTACGAGGTGGACACTTACGGTTCTTCCATGGCGCCATTCTATACCGTGCTGGCACTCTGGGTAGGTGGACTGATCCTTGTTGCGATCATACATACAAAAGTAGAGATGGAACCGTCCTTTAAGAATGCAAAGCCGCATCAGCAGTTTTTTGGAAGATATATCACATTCTTTCTGATCGCCCAGATTCAGGCGCTGATCACGGTATTGGGTGATCTGTACTTTATCGGGATTGAGTGCGCACATCCGTTTTTATTCTGGCTGGCAGCATCCTGCAGTAGTTTTGTGTTTGGCTTTTTAATGTATGCACTGACGGCTGCATTTGGAAATATCGGTGAAGGTCTTGCAATTATTATCATGGTCATTCAGGTTGCAGGAGCCGGATGTACATTCCCAATCGAGACATTACCAAAAGTATTCCAGACATTCTATCGGTTCCAGCCGTTTAAGTATGCAATGGGTGCAATGAAAGAGGCAGTAGCCGGAATGTACCGGGATGATTATTGGAAAGATCTTACAATTTTACTGTCTTATACGGTGATCTCCCTGATCGTTGGTCTTGTGCTTGCGGTTCCGTTCCGCAAACTGAACCATATTCTGGAAGAAAGCAAGGAAAAATCCGGTGTGATGCTTTAAGAGGATCCAATAAGAGGTCAGAACTTTTTTCTGTAAGAAGAAAAAGGTTCTGGCTTTTTTTGCAAAAGATTGAGTGTGGTATGCAGTTCTATAATTATTATTTATGCAAATAAATAAAAGATAGTCATACAGGTTATGATAAATATGCACAAAATATATAGGCAAATATCGCCTCAGACGTTGACAAAAAAATATGATATTGATATTATTTAACTTAAATATGAGTGAGTAAAACTGTAAAGCACAAAAGACTTTACAAGGAAGAGGTTTTCATTATGAGAAGACAGGTATTATCTCTCTTAGTCGAGAACAATCCGGGTGTTACAAGCCATATTTCTGGATTATTCAGCCGAAGAGGATATAACATTGACAGTTTTTCTTCCGGGGTGACTGCTGATCCGCGGTATACAAGGATTACCATTGTAGCAAGTGGGGATGAGCAGATACTTGAACAGATCGAGAAGCAGCTTGCCAAGTTAGAAGATGTGGTTGATATCAAGAAATTGGAGCCGGGTTCTTCAGTGACAAGAGAACTCATTTTGGTTAAGATTCGTGCAAAAGACACCGAACGCCAGCCGATTCTTAATGTGACAGAGATTTTCCATGGGAAGATCGTAGACGTCACAAATGATTCCATGGTTATTGAACTTACAGGTCATCAGGACAAGCTAGAGGCTTTTCTGGATCTGTTGCAGGGATATGACATACTGGAGTTAGCGCGCACCGGTATTACAGGACTGTCCAGAGGAACAGCCGATGTAAAAATTATGGAATAATAGTACATAAAACAAGGAGGACAAATCCTCTCCTCATCATGGGATTCGGATTTTTCCTTCGGAAAAACAAGGAGGATTTAAAATGGCAGCAAAAATTTTTTATCAGGAAGATTGTAATCTCTCATTATTGGATGGAAAGACAATCGCTATCATTGGATATGGTAGTCAGGGACATGCACATGCATTAAACTTAAAGGATTCCGGATGCCATGTTATCATTGGTCTTTATGAGGGAAGTAAATCCTGGGCAAAGGCTGAGAAACAGGGATTTGAAGTATATACAACTGCAGAGGCAGCTAAGAAAGCAGATATCATCATGATCCTGATCAATGATGAGAAACAGGCAGATATGTATAAGAAAGATATCGAGCCAAACTTAGAGGCAGGTAATATGTTAATGTTCGCTCATGGATTCAACATTCATTTCGGATGTATCGTTCCACCAGCAGACGTTGATGTTACCATGATCGCACCAAAAGCTCCAGGACATACAGTACGTTCTGAGTATCAGGCTGGAAAAGGAACCCCTTGTCTGATCGCTGTTGAGCAGGATGCAACTGGAAAAGCACAGGATCTTGCACTTGCATATGCACTTGGTATCGGTTGAGAGGCATTATCCTGTGAGATTCCTGTGATCGTGAGAGACATTCCGGTGTATGAAGGGTGGCTTACCGACGGCGAGCAGGTGCGCAAAGCCAGCAATCTGGATTCCTACGAGCAGGCAGTCCGAGACATCTTGTATGAAGAACCGCTGGAAAAAGTAAGACGCAGAATCCGGGCAGGCAGGGCACTGGCGGAGGAACACAGCATGCGGGTGACAGGTGAGAAACTGTATCAGATCGAGCAGAAGCTTTTGTAGACATCCCTCTTGCAAAGTCCGCGCCTTTATCATAAAATGAGAGTACCTTACAAAGGAGGTGCTTACGATGAACCTTGTAATTACTATCAGCCGAAGATTCGGAACAGGAGCCAGTCTGATCGCACAGGAGTTGTCTGAGAAGCTGGGGGTGCCGGTGTATGATAAGGCGTACATAGAGCATGAACTGAATGGTGACAGTTATGCTACGGAAGCGGAGGTTATTAAGGGGTTGGCGGAACATCCCTGTATTATTCTGGGACGCTGCGCATCTGAGAACCGGAAGGATCAGCCGAATGTATTTAACGTGTATGTGTGCGCAGATAAGGAAGATCGTATCGAACGTATCATGAAGAAGAAAAGTCTTTCCCACGATGAGGCGAAGGAAATGCTTGAGAAAAATGATGCAGAACGCGCCGCCTATTATTATGAGAATACCGGTAAGGTGTGGGGCGATGTGAACAACTACCACATGATCCTGGATACCACCAAACTGGGAATCGAAAATTGTGCGGATATCCTGATCCGGTATTTTGAAAGAGTGGAAATTATTTGACAGCCCGGAATGCGAATAGGCGTTACGATTTCGAGAGTATGCAGTACGAAGAAATCGTTTAGGATATAAATAGGGAATAGATTGTAAACAGATGTCTCACGCGGACATCTGTTTTTCTATGGAAAACATCT
>OGEI01000113.1_pt1 | contig 67501 bp, 53 predicted proteins | sample 1570631 | NCBI WGS metagenome assembly OGEI01 (sample SAMEA2582139, study PRJEB24529) | metagenome | biome: Human gut stool | place: China | collected 2011
TGGGGGTGGAAGATAAATGGCATAAAAACCGCATCTTCCACCAATCTATACATCTTACAATCAACGATATGCATCCTAAAAGGTGGAAGATGGAAGATCGAAACGTATTTTTTGTATGAGAGGAAGGCGGGGTATAAAGAGCCGTGGCAGGCAGGAATAAAATCCATCTTTCTGTTTTCTGATATGGCAGGAATAATGTATTTTTGCAAAGATTCCATTTTTAAGCAAACTACATGAAACAGTATATAGTTGCTCTGATGCTTGCCTGCAGCATTCAGGGACATTCACAAGATGTGAAGCAGGCTGCTTTTGTTCCTCCATTTGACTTTACACTGACTCTGAGCGGTAATTTCGGAGAAATTCGTGCCAATCATTTTCATGGCGGTCTTGACTTTAAGACTCAGGGAGTTGTCGGTAAACCGGTGCGCGCGCTGGCCGACGGATACATCTCACGTATTCGTGTCACCAATGGTTCGGGACATGTACTCGATGTGGTATATAATAACGGTTATACAACTATTAACCGGCACTTGAGCGGATTTATGCCGGACATTGCCCGAAGAGTGAAGAAGCTTCAATACGAAAAAGAAGATTGGGAAGTAGAGATTGTTCCCGAACCGGGGGAATATCCGGTAAAGGCGGGACAACAGATAGCCTGGAGCGGTAATACGGGGTATTCATTCGGACCGCACCTGCATCTGGACTTGCTGGAAACCGCTACCGGTGAATCTGTCGATCCGATGCCTTTTTTCAAATCAAAAATAAAAGATACCACTGCTCCCCGGGCTGAGGGCGTTATGTTGTTTCCACAGCCGGGAACCGGAATCGTGCAAGGCAGTTCGGAGCGGCAAACCTTCCAACCCAATGGGACGCGTCCCATCGAGGCATGGGGAGTGATCGGATCGGGTATCAAGGCTTATGATTACATGGACGGTGTTCACAACCGTTACGGTGTGCATACCGTTGTGCTCAAGGTAGATGGAACGGAAGTGTTTCGCAGTGTGGTCGATCGCTTTGCTCCGGATGAGAACCGGATGATAAACTCCTGGACCTACGGGCAATATATGAAATCATTTATTGATCCGGGCAATACGCTGCGTATGCTCCGGGCTTCGAATGATAACCGTGGATTAGTGACCATCAATGAAGAACGGGATTACAAGTTCGAATATGAATTGAAAGACGCTTTTGGCAACACTTCCCGCTATCACTTTACGGTGCGTGGAAAAAAACAGCCGATAAAGCCGTCTGAACATCGGGAGAAGTACCTCTTTGCCTGGGACAAAACGAACTTTTTGCAAGAACCCGGTTTGACCCTTACCGTCCCTCGGGGGATGTTATACGACAATGTGGCTCTCAATTATGAAGTACGTTCCGACAGCGGGGCAATTGCTTACACCTATCAGCTCAATGATGAGAAAGTGCCGTTGCACGGTGGCTGTGAGTTGCGTATCGGGCTTCGTCATCAGCCGGTTGCCGATACAACGAAATATTACGTGGCTCGTGTTACTCCCAAAGGTGGTATGTATAGTGCCGGAGGAACTTACGAGGGTGGATTTATGAAAACCCGTATCCGTGAATTGGGCACTTATACGGTAGGAGTAGATACAGTGCCTCCCGAAATTATTCCGGTGGGCAAGAATGTCTGGGGACGTAATGGGAAAATTGTTTATCGGCTGAAGGACAAAGAAACCGGCATCCGGTCTTATCGTGGCACGATTGATGGAAAATTCGCTCTGTTCGGACGTCCTAACCTGACAAAATCGTATTGGGAGTGTAAACTCGATCCTGAATATGTAAAGAAAGGTGGACGCCATACGGTAGAGATGACCGCTACGGACGATTGCGGGAACAAGACAACGGTTCGTGAAACCTTCGTCTGGTAGCTTTCAAAACCAAATAACCGGAGATTATCCGGGTAAAACAGAATAAGATATTATATTAATAATTTATTATATGAAAAGAATCTTTCTCTTTGCCGCTCTCTTGACTGCGGCAGTGGCGGAAACCTTCGCCTGTACTAACTTAATTGTCGGTAAGAATGCTTCTACCGACGGTTCGACCATTGTTTCCTATTCGGCTGACTCGTACGGACTCTTTGGCGAGTTATATCATTATCCCGCAGCTACCTATCCCAAGGGTACGATGATGGATATCCATGAATGGGATACCGGAAAATATCTGGGACAGATTGAGCAGGCGCGTCAGACTTATAATGTGATCGGCAATATGAACGAGTTTCAGGTAACCATTGGTGAAACTACCTTTGGCGGCCGTCCTGAATTGGTAGATACACTGGGCATTATCGATTACGGAAGTTTGATTTACGTAGGACTGCAACGTTCGCGCACTGCCCGTGAAGCCATTAAGGTGATGACTGAGCTGGTTCAGGAATATGGATATTATAGCAGTGGTGAGTCATTTACCATTGCCGATCCTAATGAAATATGGATTATGGAAATGATAGGGAAAGGGCCCGGCATACGGGGAGCCGTCTGGGTAGCTGTTCGTGTGCCCGATGACTGCATCTCGGCACATGCCAACCAGTCTCGTATCCATCAGTTTGATATGAATGACAAGGCAAACTGTATGTACTCCAACGATGTCATTTCCTTTGCCCGTGAAAAAGGATATTTCAACGGAGTGAATAAAGATTTCAGTTTTGCCGATGCTTATGCGCCGCTTGATTTCGGTGCCCGCCGTTTTTGCGAGGCCCGTGTATGGAGCTATTTCAATATGTTTACCGATCAGGGTGAGGCTTATCTGCCTTATATCCAGGGAAAGACCAACGAACCGATGCCTTTGTTCGTGAAACCGAAACGCAAACTTTCAGTTCAGGACGTAAAGAATGCCATGCGTGACCATTATGAAGGAACTGCTCTTGATATCAGCAATGACTTTGGTGCCGGACCTTATAAAACACCTTATCGCCTCTCTCCGCTGACTTTTAAAGTGGGCGATCAGGAATACTTCAACGAACGTCCTATTTCTACACAACAGAGTGGGTTCGTTTTTGTGGCCCAGATGCGTGCCAATCTGCCTGATGCAGTAGGCGGTGTACTCTGGTTCGGTACGGATGATGCGAACATGACTGTTTTCACTCCCGTATATTGCTGTACTACCAAAGTTCCGGTATGCTATACCCGTGTGGATGGTGCCGATTACATCACTTTCTCCTGGAATTCTGCTTTCTGGATTTTCAACTGGGTGGCTAATATGGTATATCCCCGTTACGATTTGATGATCGGTGATGTACGTTCCACACAGAATGAACTTGAAACCACCTTCAACGAGGCGCAGGAGGGGATTGAGTCTGCTGCCGTTAAGCTGTACGAGAAAAATCCGGAAGCAGCTGTGGCGCTTCTGACCAATTATACCAACATGATGGCGCAAAGCACTTTCGACACCTGGAAACGTCTGGGAGAATTTATCATTGTGAAGTATAATGACGGTGTCATCCGCAAGATGAAGGACGGTAAGTTCGAGCGCAACGCTATCGGCCAACCCGCCGGTGTGGTACGTCCGGGCTATTCAAAAGAATTCCTTGAGGAATATGTGAAGCAAACCGGCGAACGTTATAAAGTGACTGAATAAACGCTTCCGGAGAGTTTTCTCGCTAAAAGATAGGAATTTCAAACTTATTCTTTTACATTTGTATTTTGAATAGAATAATTATTAATCTCTAAAAATAGATATAACCATGGGGAATGAAGAACTAATCAAACAGGTGACTGAGAAAGCCGAGAAGTGGCTGACCCCGGCGTATGATGCCGAAACTCAGGCTGAAGTGAAACGCATGCTGGAGAACGAAGATAAGACAGAATTGATTGAAGCCTTTTACAAAGACCTTGAATTTGGTACGGGCGGACTCCGTGGTATCATGGGAGTAGGTACCAACCGTATGAATATTTATACTGTTGGAGCCGCAACTCAGGGACTTTCTAACTATCTGAACGCAAACTTTAAGAATCTGAAACAGATTTCTGTTGTGGTAGGATACGATTGCCGTAACAATAGTTCTCTGTTCGCTAAGATTTCTGCGGATATTTTCTCTGCCAATGGAATTAAAGTATATCTGTTCGAGGAGATGCGTCCTACTCCGGAGATGTCTTTTGCCATCCGTCACCTTGGTTGCCAGAGCGGTATCATTCTGACTGCTTCACACAACCCGAAAGAATATAACGGCTATAAAGCTTACTGGGATGATGGTGCACAGGTACTGGCTCCGCACGATAAAGGTATTATCGACGAAGTGAACAAGATTGCTTCTGCTGCCGACATTAAGTTCCAGGGTAATCCGGAGCTGATTCAGATTATCGGGGAAGATGTCGATAAAATATATCTGGATAGGGTGAAAACCGTTTCTATCGATCCTGAAGCTATTGCTCGTCATAAAGATATGAAGATTGTCTACACTCCGATTCATGGTACGGGTATGATGCTGATTCCCCGTGCACTGAAGATGTGGGGATTTGAAAATGTATACACTGTTCCCGAGCAGATGATTAAGGATGGTAACTTTCCGACGGTTGTTTCTCCAAATCCGGAGAATGCGGAAGCCCTGACAATGGCTCTCAATCTGGCTAAAGAAATCGATGCCGACCTTGTAATGGCTTCCGATCCGGATGCCGACCGTGTAGGTATTGCTTGCAAGGACGATAAGGGTGAGTGGGTATTGATCAACGGTAACCAGACTTGCCTGATGTATCTGTATTATATCATCACTCAATACAATAAACTGGGTAAGATGACCGGTAATGAATTCTGTGTGAAGACCATTGTTACTACCGAACTGATCAAGAAGATTGCCGACAAAAATCAAATTGAGATGCTCGACTGTTATACCGGCTTTAAATGGATCGCCCGTGAAATTCGTTTACGTGAGGGTAAGAAGAAATACATCGGTGGTGGTGAAGAGAGCTACGGTTTTCTGGCCGAAGACTTTGTTCGTGACAAAGATGCTGTTTCTGCTTGCTGCCTGATTGCCGAAGTGGCTGCTTGGGCTAAAGACAATGGAAAGACTCTGTATCAGTTGCTGATGGACATTTACGTTGAATATGGATTCTCTAAAGAATTTACTGTAAACGTAGTGAAACCGGGTAAGAGCGGTGCCGAAGAGATTAAAGCCATGATGGAAAACTTCCGTGCTAATCCTCCGAAAGAGTTGGGTGGCTCGAAAGTGATTCTGTCAAAAGACTATAAAACTCTGAAGCAGACAGATGCAGAAGGTCATGTAAGTGACATCGATATGCCGGAACCATCGAATGTGCTGCAATATTTCACCGCAGATGGTGGTAAAGTGTCTGTTCGTCCGTCAGGAACGGAACCGAAGATTAAATTCTACATCGAAGTGAAAGGCCAGATGGGATGCCGCAACTGCTTTGCCACTGCCGATGCAGAGGCTACTGAAAAAGTGGAAGCTGTGAAGAAATCGTTGGGTATTTAAGGAACTTCTTTAAGCACTCTTTTAACAGATACTTTGGGTAGTATAAATGTGTCCATAGTATTATAGTATTATCGAAATGCCCTGTCCTGAATTGGATGGGGCATTTCTTTTGGGATTATTCTTTTAAAGGGGCTGTGTCAAAACTCTTTTTACCACAGATTACACAGATTATCACAGAATAAGAATGTTGATAATCAATAACTTAAAAATTGCTCTATGTTACTCTGTGTCCTCTGTGGTGAGTTTCGACACACCCTCACAACACTAAAAGATCCAGGCAGACGGAGAACTAGGTGAAACTCACGTCTGTATTTCCCGGATGTATGGTTTTTAGTTAATGCCCAGATTTTTTTTTGCGATAGCTCTTTGCCCTGTGCTTAACTTGTTTCCGTATGCCGCATAGATATACTTTCCGATGGGACTGCTGGCATGTTTTATAATCTGTTCCATCAATAGCCCGGTAAAGCTTTCTTTTATTTCATGGACACTTTTTCCGGAGAAGTCGTGTTCCCTGAACTGATCGATGGCAAGAAGAAATTGCATCATCTCTGTGTTGAGTGCGGTCCCTTCCACTTGGACTACGTCTCCTATTTGCGTGCTGATTTTTCCCGCTTCGACAACGATAGGGAGAGTAACAGGAAAGCGGTCACTGTCGTTTTCCTGAATAAATAGCTCTCTGACTTGGGGAGAATTGATTTTTCCCTCAAATGCAAACCGACAGTCAATCACTTGTGTACTGTCATATCGGGTTGTGCTGTGGATAGCATCCTGCAAATAGATTGTTCTGCCTTCCATTTGAGGGTTGGTTACTATGCCACTGACATAATAGCTACCGTTCTGTTGGGCATGGTTGCATGCTGCCAGAAAGATGGTTCCCAGTATGATTCCTCCTGCTGTTATTCTTTTCATCTTGGTTGTGATGTTCGTTAAGTAAAAAATCACCCCATACATACCCGAAGGTAGGACGGGGTGATTTTTTCGTAATATCTGGACTTATTTAAAATCTAAATCCTAATTTCAAATTGGGTTGTGCAAACAAGTTTATGTTATGATGTCCCACTTTGTAAGTGGCTACCCCTTTCGGATAAATCTGAATCATGTCGTAGCGATAGGCTACCGGTTGCAGTTCAAATCCGAAAACCAGTCCTTTACCCAGGCTGTATTCGATGCCAGCTACCGCTGCCGCACGTAATCCGAATATTTGTCCGGTTTTGGTCGAAGGGATATATACTTGTAAAGGCAGTGTTTCTGCGTCATTCAAATCGTCATCGTCAGTTATTGCATCACCGTCGCTTACAGTTTCACCCGTGTTGGGAGACATCGTTTCGATTCGTCCCATTTGCCAGCCTATAAGGCCACCCACATAAAGATTGATACGTTCGTTTTTCGTATTGAAATAATAGTTTGAACCAATGTTTACCATCCAGTTGTTTTTCACCCGTCCTTCTACATATTTGGAAGCGGGGATTTGCATATCGGACACACTATTGTCGCCTTCAATGAAATCCTTTTTCGGGGTGACTCCAATGTTCATGCTGAACATCAGATTAACGTCCCAACGATCGGTCAGGAAATATTTTCCCTGCAAACCGATGATGTTGACCAAGCTATTATTATTCCAACTTCCCAGATTCAGATACATGCCCGGATCTTCAGACTTGTTGCCTGTATCATCGCCCAGGCCAATGCTCGGCGCGTTTCCGGTCCCGTTCCAGTATTTCGGTAACAAGTATTCCATACCATCGGCGAATTGCTGTGAATTGCCTAATGCGACGGATATCTGCCAGTTACCTTTTTCCGGGGCAAACGACGCATCGTCACTGCTGCTGCGTTGTTGCGCCATAAGTGGCGCAACAGTACATGCAGTCAGAAGGATTATGCATAGTTTTTTAATCATACTTTTTTCCTTTAGTTTTTATTTATTCGGCTGAAGTGTCTCCGGTCAGTGTTTTGATAAGCTGATCTTTCATCTCTTTTGCCTTGTTGAATAATACCGTCAATGCTTCGATTTCAAAAGTTTTGGCATCGATTTGAGCTTCTTTAAGTTTGATGGCTGTTGCTTGTTCTTGTTCGTAGCTACCGTCCTGTAGTGCTTTCAGCAAAGCATCGTACATATTCAGTTCAGCTTTTGCCTCTGCCAGAGTACCGCTCTTTACAGTGATGTTGCCACTTTCGTTGTCAACTTCAGAAGGTGCACCTTCGATTTTGGCTATTTCGTCCTTCAGGTATTTAATTGCATCCTCATAAGTGGACAATGGCTGATTATTATCACCAGTCTGAGGCAAAGCCTTTTTCATTGTACCTAAGATGCAATTCAAACCGGCTTTTTGCACTTCCAGACTTGCTTTCTCCGCATCGTACTTCTCTGTAATCTGGTTCAGGGTAATTTGTGCTGTTGCCAGTTTTGTATCTGTTGCGGCGATTGCTTTATCATTGTCGGTACCCATAGCCATTAATTTTGAGTTCAGGTCGGCCCATACAGATACATTGTTGATTTCATCTGTTAAAGCATCGTATTCCTTCTTTGCTTCAAATGTTTTGTCTGCCAGCCCGTTCTGGGTTAGGGAGATTCCGTCAGGATCGAATGTAAACTCTCCTTCTCCGGTGTGTTCGGCTAATGCTTTATTGTAAGCCGCCAACCATTCTGCGTAAACTGCTGTAGTTTGGCGTTCGTTACTGTAGCCGGCGGCTTTGGCTGCTTTGACGAAATCGGCAGCGAGGCCACCTTCAGCTTTAAACAAATCCTCCACACCGAATACGGCATCATAACTTGTTGTTCCGTTGTTCTCAGTGATAAGTGCCTTCCATGCGTCCAGTTTGGCTGCATCTTTAGTAATGTCTGTTTCTTCTTTCAGCTTTAGTCCGTCCAAAGTGGTTCTGGCGGTGAGATAAGTTTTGTATTGAGCAATAAATTTGTCTAAAGCAGCTTTTTCTTTAGCTGCATCTCCGGCGGCACTTTCATAATCTTTCTGGTAAGTCTGATAATCTGCGATGATCAAGCTGCGTGCGTCGTGTCCCTCCTGACTGAGATACTTGCCTGCATCTACTGCCTTATAAAAAGCTTCAGATGCTTTTGCCCATGTACCCTCTACTTTGGTCAGCTCTGCTTGGAACGCATCATAGTCAACTTTAGCTTGTGCCTGTGCCAGTTTTGCCTGTGCCTGTTCTTCGCTGGTCTTTACTTTGTCGGTTAATAAAGTAGTGATAGCTTCTAATATGTTTCTTTTCTCCTGCATGGTTTTAGAGAAGCGGAACCCATCAGGAAAATAGTATTTTCCGGTTGCGGGATCTATCTTTATTGCTGGCCTAAAGGAATTGGCAAGGTCATTGTTGTCCAAAGTTTGTTTTTCCAGAATCATTCTGGCAAATCCATCCTGGATGGCAGCAGGAATATCGAAAGTGAATTCACCTTTTGCTTCTTTTGCTTTCCGCACTTCAGCTACCTGTTGTACGGCTGCCTGATAATCGGCGTCACTTACTTTTGATAAGTCGATAGCATTGATTTTATTGTCAAGATCCGTTTTCTTATCATTAAGTTCTTTGTATTTGGCTTCAAACTGATCCAATGGAATTTCTGCGACAACCTTCAGCTGTGCCAGGTTTTCTTCGATACCTTTTACTTCACCTTTCTGAATGGCAATCTGGTTGGTAACGCCGGCAATCAATGCTTCCGGATCATAGCTGAATTCTAATAAAGATTTCTGTCTCATCAGGTCAGCCAGTTCTTCTTGGGCATCGCTTAATGTACCGGAGAGTTCGATCAGGCCTTTTACGGTAGTCTCTTCTCCATCTTCTACACTGATTTTCCCCGATTCTTCATTGTAGGTGATCTTTTTAGGAGTATATGCAAAACTTTGCGTGTATAGCAGTTCGTTCAACTTGGTAGCATAGGCATTATCTTTGTAACCAAGTAAAGCCACTTCGATATCGATCATTGCCTTTTCATAAGCGGCCTGTGCTTGTGCAGTCTGAATTTGTAGCTCAAGCATTTTAGCTTTGAATAACTCTGCGCTTTTCTCGGCTTTTTGTTGCCAATAGGCTTTCATCGCTTCTGTTTTGGCTGCTTGAACTTCTGTTTTAAGCTTTTCCTGGGCTACTTTTTCTTCCAGGTAAGCGGCTTTGGCATTGACGATAGCAATTTGTGCCTCTTTGTAAGCCGCTTCAGCAGTTTGTACAGCTGCTTTTGCTTTAATTAATTCTGCTTTCGCTCCGCGAAGTTCTGTGATGCTTGCCGGTTCATCATTATCGATACATCCGGTAAACGTTGTAGTTGCTCCTCCCACTAAGAGTGCAGCTACGAGATAAGTCCATTTTCTCATACCTCTGTTTTTTTAGTGTTAATAAAAATGTTATGTAAGTAAATCAATGTATTCTCTTGCCTATTGCGGCTTTTCCTCTATCTGTGTAATACCTCTATCTACCGTTACTTTATAGGTAACGGGATCGAAGTCCGCTTTTCGATAAGAAGCGTCTTTGAGAGGAGTTTTTAACATTAAATTCCGGTTATATGTAGCATAAAGCATATAGGAGATGGATCATCTCGTTGGGGATTAAAAACGGGATGAGCGAATTGTGCGCATTCATGATACTAATGTAATGTACACTAAAGACTATAGTCGTCTTTTTCTTTTATAAGGGATGATTCAATGACTTATTTTAATAAATAATCGTATTTTATTTGTTTTATTGTGAAAAATGATTTATGTTTGTAGCGCACTTATAGAAGAGTTACCTATAAAGTAATGGTTCAGATAATCAAAGTATTAGTCCTGTGTATGCTTCTTTTGTAAATGATATAATATGAGCATTTGTTTCATCTAATTTCTTAATGTTGAATGGTTTCAAGTAGGTTTCTGTCACTTTGATTGACGAATGTCCCATGGCTTCACTGATGATGCCCGGGTGAATTTCAAGATGGTAAGCTAAGGTAGCCCAGGTGTGTCGTGCGGTGTATGAACTCAGGTTTTTCGAAATTCCCAATAGATGCGCCAATTGTATCAACTGATAGTTAAATGCACGTAAAGCATATTGGTATTCTTGATAATTGATATGGCTTTTTTGCTTTTTGCTCAGAATAGGAAACAAGTAAGGTGAGTCAGGGTCGGTATCCATATATTCCAGAATAATCTCCATAGCTTCGGAAGGAACGGTTACTGTAAGTTGGCGTCCTGTTTTGTGCCGGTGGTAAGTGAGGATATTTCCTTTTAAGTCTCTCTTTTGCAGATAGGCCAAGTCGACAAAGGGAAGTCCGCGTAATAAGAACATAAGTACAAACATCTTGTGGGCACGGCAAATGGCTTCTGGATGCTGTGCAGTGTGGTTCATTTGCAGTAAAAGCCCCATTTCTTCTGCTTTGAGAGATCTTTTCACATCGGCTTGGGTTCCAGTATATACAGGTTTGAACAAGCGGGGAGAGTAGGGGGCCAGTTGGCGGTCCACTGCCCGGTTGTAGACAGCGCGTAAGGCTCGCATATAGGTGGAGACGGTATTCCAGCTATTTCCTCTCAGGCGGAGATAATGTTCAAATCGTTTTAGTAATGCAGGTGTCATCTGACGAAACAGGATGTTCTTGCTGCCTGTGAAAGCTCCGAATGCATTCAGGCTGGCTTGATAAATATGGGCAGTTCCGAGAAAATTACCTGCTTTTTGTTCGCTGATAATGCTATCCATAAATCGGATAAAATTTTGTTCTTTCATAATACATTTTGTTTTGATGGAGCTGTGTCAAAACTCTTTTCACCACAGATTATACAGATTATTATAGAATAATAATGTTGATAATCAGTTACTTGGTATTTGTTCAGTGTTACTCTGTATCCTCTGTGGTGAGTTTCGATACACCCTCCGGGTTCCTAGTTTTTCTTTTCCCAAGATATTAATTTTCTTTTGATTAATCATTAACTATTGGTTTACGTAATTAATTGTTTGGTTCCAAATGATTAACTTTAACACATCATTAAAACAAACATTCTGTTAGTATGCTATCTATAAGATAAACAGTTGATTTAAACTTGATAATTGCTTGAAACGAACTCTTTGAATGATAGGCAGATTGATGGAATATCTGTTTGAACTTACCAAATTGATAGCTTCACATTTTTTAGTATTTTGTCTTCTTCGTCTTCTTTTGCTTTCTTTATGGAGCAGAGGCTAATCATTCTTGGCAATATATTGTTCTTACTGCAACATCTAAACTTAAAAACGTATGAAAGATCTTGTGTCCGGCATCCGTTATGATGCCTCTAATGTGATTAGTCAGGCTATAGGGCCAAGTAAAGAATTTTGCATGGGATATTTGAATCCCGGAGTTGCAAGTGGTGAAGGATATATTTCGACAATGAAATTGTCAGTCGGTACAGTCGACGTGAAAGACCTTGATGCAATAACTGAAAAGATTGTAGCAAAGGACCGCTGTGAGAAAAACGACGCATATCTCGGACAAGTCAATTTGATGAAGGCTTCTTCATTTTGTGGACAAAATGGAGCTATCTGGGGATTTGACCTGGCAATGCACGATGACATTGCCAAAAGAAAGGAGATGCCTATCTATATGCAGGCACAGCCTGAAGGGGTAGACGTTCCTGTTTATAATATCCGTCCGTTGCTGGAGGCAACCGAACGTTTGTTCGGCCGTGCCAAAGAGCGTCGTTTTCCCATACTCCCCGGAGCTTATGTGCCGGGAGGAAGCCGAAAGGTTGTAGCATGCGGTCCCACATGGGTGTGGTCTGTGATCGGACTGGCTATTTTGAAAAACCGTAGTAAAGGAGCCTGCCTGTTTGTGAAAGACGCCGGAACTTACGGGGATGATTCGACAACGGAAGGCGAAGCAATTGGTTTTTTGGAAGGGATACTCCGGAAAGCCACCAACAGCATTGTACTTTGCGGACAGGATCAGGATGTAATTTACGACCGTATTTATATTGGTTATAAATATACGTTTGTAGAACCCGATCAGGTTGGTTGTGCTTTGTCGTGCACTCCTGCTGTCTATTTGGCCCAGAATGCTGTCCCTGCCGATATGAAACCGGCTGATCTTTGCCAGATGACCATCAGTGACTGGGAAGAGAAGTTAGGGCTGGAAGAGCTGACTATTTTTGAATAGAAGTTTAATGGTAAAACACAGGCTACGAATAGGTACACAGGTTTATGATGCTGAGAACGGATTTCTTTTCTATCCGTTCCTGGTTGTTCGTTTGTGGTGGGTGTACCTTTCGTAGCTTGTCTTTTTTCACTGTTGTGCTATCCACCAGTCAATCATCTTACGTGCCAGACTTAGCTTCCGCGGAAGTTCCGGCAGATTATTTTTTGTATAGAAATTCCCGGAACTGAGTTCGTCATCCTGCAAGCGAATGCTGCCCCCGGCATAATCGGCAATAAAACCTACCATGAGTCCGCTCGGATAGGGCCAGGGCTGATTTCCAAAATACTGAATGTTCTTCACATCCAGTCCGGTTTCTTCTTTAACTTCCCTTTCCACACATTCCTCCAAGGTTTCTCCGGTTTCAAGGAAGCCGGCCACCAAGCTATTGAATGTACCTTTAAAGTTGCGGGCATGTACCAGTAACAAAGAATCTTCTTTGCGTACCAATACCAGAATTGCCGTTGAAATGGCGGGATAGACTTCTTTACCGCAATCCGGACACTTTTTCATAATAGGCTCTTTCTGTACCAGTGGAGTTCCACATGTGGGGCAAAAGCGGTTGCTACGATCCCAGTACAGGATTTCGTGAGCTTTACCTGCTGCTTGATAGTGTTCGAGCGGCAGGTAATCATAAGAAGCGCGCAACCCCATTTGTACATATTCCGGTGTTTCTGTGATCGGAGAATCTATGTAGAAACTTTTGCCGGATATGCCATCGGGCGTAGTTAGGGTGTGTACGGTTGTTCCTTCCGGTATGGCGATGGGGGCGCTTTCTCCTGAAGGGATGGAGAAAGCGTTGTTTTTCTTTTCCAGTAATAACTGATCTTGGTAGAAGATGAACCACCGGTTGTTTTTTGTATGTGTCATTTTGGATAATTCTTTATTAAACCGATGCAAAATTATAAAAAGATACTCTCTTTCATGCCGGTCTCCTTTATAAAATATTCATCATGTGATACCAGCAGTACACTACCCGTATAATTCCGGATGGTGGCGGTGATGATTTCGATGCTGTGTATGTCCAGATTATTGGTGGGTTCATCCAAGATAAAGAGGTCAGGAGTGTTATTGCTGATCATCAGGCAACAGAAAGCGAGCCGCATTTTTTCACCTCCACTAAGCTGTTTGCAAGGTTTGTCCCAACTTGCCACCGGGAAGAGAAAGCGATTCAATATGATCTTTATTTCGTGTTCCGGCAGGTTCCGGAGGTTGAATGACTCTGCTTGCTGGAGCACTGTCAGCCCGTCGGAAATGATGGAATACTCCTGATTGAGATAGACGTAACTGAACCCGGTGCGCTCCAGTCTACCCGAAGCAGGCAATAGTTCTCCGGTGACCAGTTTCAATAGGGTGGTTTTACCACTCCCGTTGTCTCCTTCGATACGTATCCGGTCGCCGCTTTTCAGTTGGAAACTTAGGGGAACCTTCCATAAAAACGAATCTTCATAAGTGAAGTTTATATCACGGGCAGTCAGTAATATTTTTCCCGGATGTAAAGCAGAAGCATTGAAATCGGTTTTAAGCAGTGACACTTCGCCCAACCTGTTGCGTATCTGACTTCGTTCGGCGACAAGTTTTTCCGATTTGTCCCAGTGGATGTCCGCCAGTTTGGTGGTACTTTTTTCTGCCCGGTCTTTCAGGGTATTGATGGCCATACGGGAAATGCCTTTTTGAGGAACCGCTTTTTCGCTCCGTACATTCTGCTTGTCTTTCCGCTCGGCAACCTCACGTGCAAGCTTCCGTACTTGCCGGAGTTCTTTCTCCTTTTCATTCAGTTGTTGTTGCAAAGCACTTAGCAGAAGCTCTTTCTGCTGTTTGTAGAATTCATAGTTTCCTCCGTAAAATACAAGTGCGCTACGGCTCAGTTCGCAGGTTTCGGGAAGCAGATTGAGCAGAGTGCGGTCGTGGCTGACTACAATCAGCGTAGAACGGCATTTCTTCACCCATTCATACAGTTTGTTGCGTCCTTGGCTGTCGAGGTGATTGGTAGGTTCATCCATCAATATCACGGAAGTTTCCTGCAGTTCGATGCCTGCCAGAAATACGCGTGTCTTTTCTCCGCCACTCAGTGTATGCATGGGCTGGTCAAGAGACATTGTTCCGAGCCCCCATCCATTGAGAGCTGCTGTGGTTTTTTCTTCGATGTTCCAGTCGTCATTGAGGATATTGAAGTTGACGATGGAAGTATCTCCATCCAGAATGGCATGGAAGGCTTTTCGTTTTCCGTCTATTCCGAGGGCTTCGGCAATGCTCATTTTATCATATTGTCCGAAGTGTTGGGGCACATAATAAAGAGCGAATGGACGGAGTACGGTTCCCGAACACGGTTGCAGTTGTCCGGATATGATTTGCAGCAATGTTGACTTGCCACAACCATTATTGCCGATCAGAGCCAGTTGCTGTCCTTTGCTGACAGAGAAACTGAGATTTTGAAAAAGAACTTCTTTATCGGGATGGATATAGGTGATTTGTTGTACTTGGATACACATACTTGTCTATTGGTTTGAAAGTAAATACTTGCTGTTGATGATAGCGGGTAGGGGAGAGACAAACACAATAGGGGTTAAACAACACGGATTCGTGATGCTTAACAATACATGAAAAGAAGCATATGTGAAAAGTGATGTTTACCGGAAAGTGTTGTCTTACTTAGATATTCTCATGGGTATACATATGAAATTAGACTGCAAAGATAGAAGATATTCCGGCAATTACAAAAAGAGAGGGGAGAAATCTGAAACTTCTCCCCTCTTCTCGTTAAACTAATCTATTGAAAACAATTCATTCAATCCTTCGCCCATACTTGGATGTGTAAAGATGAAATCGCGAAGGAAAGTATAATGTTGTCCGGTCTTCATTGCCATGTTTACTATGTTAATGACTTCGGAAGATTCGGCACAGAACAGCGTGCAGCCCATGATGCGTCCCGAATGGCTGTCGATGATGGCTTTCAGTATACCGTCAGTCTGTTGTAAAGTACGTGCACGTGGTAGTGCTGAGGCCGGGAGACGTGATACTTTGAAGGAATATCCCCGTCTGATGGCTTCTTCTTCGGTCAGCCCGACATGTGAAAGCGGCGGATCTATAAATACCGAGTATGCCACCGGGTTGCGGTCGTCGGCCGTACGTTCTTTATTTCCGAAAAGGTCGTCCCGGATAATCCGGTAATCGTCCAGTGAAATATAAGTAAACTGCAGCCCGCCTTTTACATCACCCATTGCCCAAATGTTTGGGGAGGTGGTGTGCAGATAACCGTTTACAACAATAGCCCCGTGGCTGTCCACTTCTACTCCAGCTGCCTGAAGATTCAGTCCCTCAATCATTGGCTTGCGTCCCGTAGCTACCAGGATGGCATCACCTTCTATGTCAGAAGATGTACCGCCGGCGGTATCCGTATAAGTCAGGATTACACCGTCCGTTGTATCGCGGATGGATTGTGCACGGGCGTTGAGGCGGATTTCTATTCCTTTCTTTTCGAGTGCCTCTTTTACAGCGTTTGCTATATCGCGGTCTTCGCGGGCAATAAATTTGTCACCTCCTTCGAGCACGGTCACTTTGCTTCCGAAGCTTGCATACATGGAAGCAAACTCCAGTCCGATATAACCTCCGCCCACGATAATCAGATGTCGGGGCAATACATCCAGTTCCATCAATGATGTGCTGGTATATACCCGTTTGCTGTCTTTCAGCCCGTCTATTGCCGGTATAATGCTGGTTGATCCGGTATTGATGAAAATCTTTTTTCCCTGAAGTTCGATCACTTCGTCGGGAAGGGTTACTTTCACCACATCTTTTGAAACGAACGATGCCATTCCGGTGTAAATGGTCACATTGGGGAGACTGCTCAGTTTGTCGAACATATTAGCCCTTGAAGCTGCTGTCATTTCGTTTTTCCGTGCGATGGCGGCTTTATAAGCTTCGGCCTGCTTTTCGTAACTGGTTGGGTAGAGCCAACTCACCTTTTCAGCTTCGTGGATAAGGCGTTTGGTAGGCACACAGGCTATATTGGGGCAAGTACCTCCATACATCATGGCAGAGCGTTCAATCAGTGCGACTTTCCAGCCGCGTTTGGCTAATTCGGCGGTCAGCGTCTTGCCGCCCTTGCCGAAACCGATAATAATGGCATCATATTGTTTCATAATTCTTATACTTTAGAAGGATGTATCTTTAATGTCAGTTTATAACATTCCGTAACCCTTATTTGTTCCGTTTTTCCCAGTCGGCTTTTTTGAGGGAGTTCAGTACACGCTGCGATGAATCGGAAAGCAGGGTAACGGCACTTGCCAGAATTACGATATCTTTAATTACCAGACGTCCGGCACCGGATAGGAGCGGGAAGCCATATTCTCCGCTTCCCAAGTTCGGAACCCAGACTTCGGGAGTGGTCACCAGGAAGGAGAGTGTACCGAGTGTCATGATGATGGCCAGTGTGTCGCCGATAAGCGCCACTTTGGGGAAGAAGATGCCTAAGAATACCAGGATACCGATGGACATAATCAAAGCTCCCAGTCCATAAGAGAACGTGTAGGTTCTGTTCGCTTCGTGCCATTCGCGGTTGGCCGGAACATAAGCACCTTCCGGATTTTTGTGTTCCTTATATTCGGGGGCATCTTTGGCGTAGAAGAAACTCATAAACGGACTGTTGGCTACAAATGGTACAATGCCGTCGGCCTCGTAATGAAAATACTTCAGTCCGCCGATCCAAACAAAAACAACGAGGATGGCTACGCGGATAAATTTCAGTCCGAAACCTTTCAGACCGGATGCTACTGTGAGCAGAGTGATAAATTTCTCTTTCATGCTATTTCTTTTTATGGGTTTAACTTTCTGATGCAAAGATCCGGTTTTTCCCATCGGCGGGAAATAGCAATATCGCCGGATGAATTGTCAATTCTTCCCTTCTACCGAATTTCGGTATTGTACAGGGCTTTCTCCGGTCATGTTTTTGAAGAAACGGCTGAAAGAGGACTGGTCCTCAAATCCCAGAATATCAGCAATCTCTTTCGAACTTTTGTTACTGTATAAAAGGAGTCGTTTGGCTTCTGCTTCCACCCGTTCATGGATGACGCGCAGGGGCGAAGGCAGTTTACAGGAAGAAAAGATGTTCGAGAGTGTTTTGGGTGATTTATGCAGCATGTCGGCATAATCCTGCACTTGCTTTTTAGTCCGGAAGTGTTCGTCTACCAGATTATAGTATTGGCGGATAATCTCGAAGCTGTACTCCTTCTCCTGGGTGATATTTAGTCTTTGCCGGGCGATGCGTGTACTCTGGATGATGAAACGTTTAAGCAGGATGCGGAGCATCTCTTCCTGTAGATTGTCCGATACGGTGAATTCGCGGTCCAGCAAACCCACTACATCTTCCATCGACCGCCGTTCCGATTCGTTGAGCATAAATCTCACCACGTGCGAAGAACCGTTGAACAGAAATCCACTGCACGACACTTCATGGTCGTTGCCGTAAATACAATAGAAGTTGCTGTTGAACAGCACCGTCAGATACTCTCCATCGATGGACAGGAACTCCAGATGCTGGAGATTGGAGAGGGAGATCACCTCGTTTTCGGCCAGTGTCACTTCCTGATGGTCTATCTCCAGGGTAATGCTTCCTTGGCGTACCCATATGAATTTATACAAACTCTTTTCTTTCTGCAAGTTCTTTTCAGTATGATAGCTTGTGGTCAATGCAAGCATACCTTTCAGTTTTGTCTGGTAAGTTCTTATCATAATCAATCCTCCATGGCTGATGCGTCAAATGACAGGGGTAATAAATGTCCCACACTCTGTATTTCGTAAATACACTTTTTGCCGTAAAGCAATATACGTATGGGTTGTTTATATCTTTTTTCCGTTTCCAGAATCACCTGGCGACAGGCGCCGCAAGGAGGAATCGGAGTGTCGATAAAGTCTTTTTCCGTACGTGCGGCGATGGCAAGAGTCTTCACTGCCTGGTCCGGATACTGCGAATTGGCATAGAACAACGTAGTTCGTTCGGCGCAAAGTCCGGACGGGTAGGCTGCGTTTTCCTGATTGGTTCCTGTCACTATCACTCCGTTGGCCAGCAGTGCTGCCGCTCCTACCGAGAAGTGCGAGTAAGGTGCATAGCTGCGCCGGGTTGCTTCGATGGCATCATCCAATAAGGCACGGTCTGCGTCATTGAGTTCGTCATATTCATATATTTTAATTACAGAGGTAATAGTCAGGTCTTTCATGTGGGTAGGTGGTTTATAGTTCTACAAATCATGTTACAAAGTTAGAAAAGAGATTGATAATCCCAATTATTTTTATGATTTTTGTGCCGCATAACCTAACATACACAAATTAATAGATGAATAGCAAACTTCTCAGGCTGATTGCCGTAGTTACAGTTCTTGCTTTTTCTGTCGGTGCCCAGGCGCAGCGCAGGAATTCCCGTTACGTAGATTATATAAATAAGTATAGTGCCCTGGCTGTAGAGCAAATGAAGGAGCACAAGATACCCGCCAGTATCACATTGGCGCAGGGGTTGCTTGAAAGTGGTGCCGGTATGAGCACGCTGGCGCGTAAAAGTAATAACCACTTCGGCATCAAATGCGGTAGTAGCTGGAATGGACGTACCGTACGCCATGACGACGATGCCCGTAACGAATGCTTCCGTGCTTATCGCAATCCCCGTGATTCGTACGAGGACCATTCGGCATTTCTGAAACGCGGTGCCCGCTATGCTTTCTTGTTTAAACTGAAGATAACGGATTATAAAGGCTGGGCCCGTGGGTTGAAAAAGGCGGGATATGCTACCGATCCTTCGTATGCCAACCGTCTGATTACGATTATTGAAGACTACGACCTTTATAAATATGACCGTAAGGGAGGATGGAGTTCGTCAAAGAGTGAACCGACGGTACTCAATCCGCATCAGGTTTACATAGCAAACGGTATCGCTTATATTGTAGCCCGTGACGGAGATACGTTTAAGTCGTTGGGTAAAGAGTTCGATATCCGTTGGAAGAAGTTGGTGAAGTATAACGACTTGCAACGTGATTATACCTTGATGGATGGTGATATCATTTATCTGAAAGAGAAGAAAAAGAGAGCATCGAAACCTTATACGGTTTATATCGTCAAAGACGGAGACTCCATGCATACCATTTCTCAGAAATATGCCATCCGGTTGAAGAACCTGTATAAGATGAACCGTAAGGATGGGGATTATGTTCCCGAAGTGGGAGACAGGTTGAGGCTGAGGTAGATTTTTCCGCTACGGTATATAAGAAATGTATTAATAGCAAAAGGGTGTAGCCATACTTTATGCATGGCTACACCCTTTTGCTATTAGGGCTACACCCTTTCTGCCGGATGGCTACACCCAAACGTGTGTTTTTCACCGCAGAGAACACAGTTACGCTTTGTTACGAAACTGTACAGGGTGTTCATTATCGGACACCCTGTTTCTCTTCTTCCTGCTGAAACACAGTGCTTTCCTTTTTTGGCATAAGGTTTGATCATAGAAATACAAAGAATATTTGTAAATCTATAATTGACTATATATGGACAGAGAAATTCCAAAAGAGGTGCGCAATAAAGAGCGTAATAAAAAGATTATTCGTTTTTCGGCTATCGGTATTATCGGGATAGTAGGCATTAGCTTACTAATTTCGTTGTTGCGTACGGGAGTACAGAAGAAGGATCTCGTGTTGTCTACCGTTGACAAGGGGACGATCGAGGTCAGTGTCAGTGCTTCGGGCAAAGTGGTTCCGGCTTTTGAAGAGATCATCAATTCACCGATCAACACCCGCATCGTGGAAGTATATAGAAAGGGTGGTGACAGTGTAGATGTAGGTACTCCCATCCTGAAACTCGACTTACAAAGTACGGAAACCGACTATAAAAAACTACTGGATGAAGAGCAAATGAAACGTTATAAGCTCGATCAGGCGCAGGTGAACAGCCAGACCAAATTGAGCGATATGGCCATGCAGATCAAAGTGTCGGAAATGAAACTGGCGCGGATGAAGGTGGAGCTTCGCAACGAACAATACCTCGACAGTCTTGGAGCCGGTACGACCGATAAGGTACGCCAGGCCGAATTGAGCTACAATACGTCCCGCCTCGAATTGGAACAACTCAAACAACAATATGCCAACGAGAAACAGGTAGCAGCCGCCGACCTGAAAGTGCTTGAACTCGACCTCAACATGTTCCGTAAGGGACTTGCCGAAATGAAGCGTACGTTGGACGATGCACAGATACGTTCGCCGCGCAAAGCCATCCTTACTTATATCAACAACCAGATCGGTGCGCAGATTCCTCAAGGAGGGCAGGTGGCTATCATTTCGGATCTGAGCCATTTCAAAGTGGATGGCGAGATTGCCGATACTTATGGCGACCGTGTGGCAGCGGGCGGAAAGGCTATCGTGAAAGTGGGCAGTGAGAAACTCGAGGGGACCGTAAGCAGTGTCACTCCGCTTTCAAAGAACGGAGTTATCTCTTTCTCCGTGCAACTGAAAGAAGATAATAACAAGCGGTTGCGTTCGGGACTCAAAACCGATGTATATGTGATGAATGCCGTGAAAGAAGATGTGTTGCGTATAGCCAATGCCTCTTATTATGTAGGCCGGGGTGAATACGATCTGTTCGTGATGACTTCGGACGATGAAATCGTAAAACGGAAAGTTCAGCTGGGCGATTCGAACTTTGAGTTTGTAGAAGTGGTGAGCGGACTCAATCCGGGAGACAAGGTGGTGGTCAGCGACATGACCAACTACAAAAATAAGAACAAACTCAAAGTGAAATAATCCGCCGAAAAAACTTTTTAAATCAAGGCACCTTAGGGTTTAAACCAAAGGCTTGTTGGTTTTAAGCCAACGGAATTTTGGTTTAAAAGGTGGATTGTGTGCCTTTTAAGATGTGAAACTATGATAACAATTTATCTCAAACAATCTTATAATTTGCTGAAAGAGAACCGTTTCGTAAATGGAATCTCTGTAGCGGGTACCGCTTTGTCGGTGGCAGCAGTGATGCTTGTTTACCTCGTCTATCAAGTAAATTTCTCTGCGTATGCGCCGGAGTCTAACCGATACCGCATCCTTTTTGTAAACAGTCTGCAAGCATGCGGGAGTGACGGGAATCCCATCAATAATGGGGGTATGAGTCACAAGGTAGTACGCGAATGTCTTTATCCTTTGCAGACACCCGAGGCAGTGACTGCTTTTACCGACAGACAACTTCCGGTCAATATACGCGGACAGCAGTTTTATGATAAATATACGATTAAGTTTACCGATGACGGCTTCTGGAAAGTATTCGATTTCACCTTTCTTTCCGGTGTCCCCTTTACACATGCCGATTGGGAATCGGGTATACGGCAAGCGGTTATTTCTGATAAACTGGCACGTAAGTTATTTGGTACGGTTGAAGCAACAGGGCAGACTTTACGCATGAATTATGCCGATTATCAGATATGCGGTGTGGTGAAAGAGGTGAGTCAAGCTGCCGAAAACGCCTATGGAGATGTATGGGTGCCCTATACGGTCAACTCCTCCTTATTAAAGGAAAATGTTAACTATTGCGAAGGAACTACGGGGGAGTTTACCTCCTGCATCCTGGCACGTTCTTCATCCGACTTCGAACCGATCCGCAGAGAGATGCTGAAGTTGCAGGCGGCTTTCAATGCTTCGCTTACCAACACAAAACTTGACTATATGTATTCTCCCTATACCCAGTGGCAGGCTGTGCTGGGTACAAATGGTTTCGACCGGGGTACAGTGGGCGAATGGTTCAAAACTACCGGTGCGACGGTTCTTTTCCTTTTGCTCCTGCCTGCCTTGAATATAATAGGTATAACGCTGACACAGTTTCGCAAACGTCGCAGTGAGATTGGGGTTCGTAAAGCGTTCGGTGCTCGTTCGTTTTCGCTGGTAGAGCAAGTGATGACCGAGAACCTGTTGATCTCCTGCATAGGTGGGCTGATCGGACTGGTGTTGTCATACGCCCTGTTATCTCTTTGCAAGTCATTTTTCTTTTCGGGAACTATTGCTCTGACGCACGATATGCTGATACAGCCCTTCACTTTTGTTGCGGCTTTCTTTTTCACGCTGTTACTGAATTTGCTGAGTGCCGCGATCCCCGCTTGGCGGGCCTCACGGATGCCTATTACAGAGGCGTTGCATGATATGGAATAATTTTAAAAACAAAGACCCGTTATGATAAAGCAAATATTTAAGATAATATGGAACCAACGCCGCTCTAACGGTTGGATATGGATGGAACTTCTGGTCGTATTCGTTGCGCTGTGGTATCTGGTAGATATGTTTGTGGTACAGTTCTATTCCTATTCCCGTCCGTTGGGCTATGATATCACGAATTGCTGGCGGCTTTCGTTTGATGTTTATCCCGAAGATGCCGCCGAGTATGTCAGCGACACTACTCAGGCTCCTACCGAAGGCGAAGCATTGGCCCGGATCCTTGAACGCCTGCGTCGTGCCCCGGAAGTGGATAATGCTTGTGTTGCTTTCTATTCCTCACCCTATTCCGGAGGTAATTCATGGACACAGATCATGCCTTGTACGGCCGATAGCGGTAAGTTCAAAGAGCAATCCTATCACCAATATACCGTTTCTCCCGAATTTTATGATGTATTTCGTATCCGGAGCCGCGAGGGGCAGCTTCTGAGTGAATTATTGAACAAAAAACAGTTGGAATATTTTATTACTCCGGATCTGGAAAAAGATTTCTTCGGTGAGGAGTCGGCAGTAGGACAGAAAGTATGTTATCCCGGCAGTAGTATGCGGGAGATACGCATTGCGGCAGTGACCGTCCCGGTTCGTATGACCGAGTTTGTAAAGCCGGAGCCCGAACTTTTCTTTACTATGAGACCGAAAGAACTGGAACGTCAGGTGAATGCTTCCGGGGTAGCTAATATGGAGATAACCGTGCGGATGAAAGAAGATTTGACTCCGGAACAGATGGGGACTTTCCTAAACCGGATGAAGAGCCAGTTGACGGAGAATAATCTCTACGTTGCCAGCATGAAGGATATGAAGCAACAACGCAGTGAACGATTGCGGTCTGAATGGCGGAAAATCAGTATTAACCTTCTGTTGTCCGTTTTCATCTTGCTGAACGTGCTTTTCGGCATTACGGGAACTTTTTGGCTACGCATCGAGCAACGGCGTAGTGAAACCGGTCTGCGGATGGCACTGGGCAGTACACGTAGGCGGGTAGGATGGTTCTTCACTGCCGAGGGGTGGTTATTGCTGACCACCGTAACTCCGCTGGTGCTGTTTGTTATGTTCAATATGATACACATGGAAATTCCCGATTTGTACAATCTTCCTTTCTCCTGGTGGCGTTTTGCTGTCGGTTTTGGTGGGGTACTGTTGCTGATGGGGCTGATCATTGCGTTGGGCACGTGGTTGCCTGCCCGTCGGGCCATGAAGTTGCAGCCGGCGGAAGCGCTGCATTATGAATAATAAATTTAGTACCGAACAGACATGATAAAACTCTATTTCAAACAATCGTGGGCGTTGATCCGCCAGAATAAACTGTTCAGCAGTCTCTATGTGCTGGGCACAGGGCTGGCCATTGCCATGACAATGATTATTGTCATTGTGTATTATGTAAAGATCGCCCCTATCTATCCTGAAACGAACCGGTCTCAGACGATGGTGTTGACGTCGGTAGCCGTAAAAAACACCGAGCAACATTCTATGACCAAGTCCTCCTGTTCTTATCATATGCTGAAAGAATGGATCTATCCGTTGAAAAACGCGGAAGAAGTGACGGCCGTTTTGGGACGTATGTTATTGGGAAATTATGTACAGCCCGAAGATGGTGGGAATGTAATTCCCGTAATGGTGAAACAGACCGATCCTGCATTCTTCCGGGTGTTCCCGTTTGAATTCCTGGGCGGACAGGCTTTCTCACAGGCCGATTTTGAAAGCGGAATCCACAATGTAGTGCTCTCGGAGAGTGGTGCCCGCCGGATATTGGGTGACACAGAAGTGGTGGGACGTACGTTCTCGCTGAATTTTGAAGACTATCGGGTAGTGGGCGTGGTGCGTAGCGGCAGTTATATGCTCAGCGACTCTTATGCCGACGTGTATATGCCCTATACTTGTATAACCGGTTATGATCGGGGGGATAAAATGGCCAATATGGTAGGTCCTTATCAGGTGTTTATCAAACTGCCTGGGGCGGATGATGCCCCGAAGCTACGTGCTGAAATACAGGAGTTGGTTCATAAATTCAACCACTCTCAGCCCGATCTGGAAATAGACTTGAACAATCAGCCTCTTCCTTATTGGCAGTATCCTCTTAAACAAATGGGGTATTCGGAGATTGACTGGGCGAACGTATTCAAAATACATGGTTGGCTGTTGCTTGCTTTCCTGTTTGTTCCGGCCATCAACCTGGGCGGGATGATTTCCAGCCGGATGGAACAACGTCTTTCTGAGATGGGGATACGCAAAGCCTTCGGAGCCAATCGTTCGGTATTGTTGGGACAGGTGCTTTGGGAGAATCTGGTGCTCACCTGTGTAGGCGGTCTTATCGGTCTGCTGTTGTCATGGGGAGGCCTGGTGTTGGGGCGTAATTGGATTTTCGGTTTGTTCAATTCGTGGCCGGTACCCATCCCCGAAGGAGTGGAGGTTAATCTAAGTCCGGATATGTTGTTCAGTCCGTTTGTGTTTGTCCTTGCGTTTGGTACGTGTGTATTGCTCAACCTGCTTTCGGCTTTTTGTCCCGCATGGTATTCACTGCGTAAAAACATCATATATTCCATCAACGAAAAGATATAAATAGCCATGAATCAATTAATACTGAAAAACTTGTGGGCGCGCCGCAGTCGCAACCTGTGGCTATTGGCCGAGATTGTATTGGTTTGTATTGTCTCTTGGAAAATAGCGGACCCTTTGGTCGTGCTTACCCATGACCGTACGTTACCTGAGGGCTTTCGTTCCGATCATTTGTTTGTTCTTGAACTGGCGACTTTGCCGGAGAAATCCGGGAAGTTTCGTCCCGAAGAAGACGACAGCCTGTCCCGCAGGGAAAACCTGGGCCGCATTTTTCAACAGGTGAAGAATTATGAAGGTGTGGAGTCTGCTACGTTCTTTTTCAATCGTATAATGCCTTATTCCGGTAGCAGTACCACTTCTCCCCAGACGTTTAAGGGAGATTCTACCTATATGCCGGCATGGCAGATCTCTTTCCTGAACCGTTCGGACTTCTTCCGGACCATGGGATTTGAAGGTGCTGAGGGGATGACGGCCGGAGAGCTGGACGAACGTATCTTTGATAAAGATGAATATGTGCTGACAGCCAATACGTCGGAGTTCTTTTTGCATCCGGAGAGTCCCCTCACCGGACGGACGACATGGAACAACGACAGCACTGCCGAATATCGGGTGGCGGGTGTGATAAAACCTTTTCGCTATCGAAGCTATATGCAACCTCAGCCGGTTCGTCTGAATCCTCTGTCGGTTATGCCCGAACGGTATTATTCGGATTTGCCCCAAATTGTTTTCCGAATCGGAGATCGTCTTTCCGAAGAGGTGTTTTTGCATCACTTCATCCCTTGGACGGGGAAGGAGTTGAAAGCCGGAAATATATATGTGAATTCGGTGCAGTCGTATACCGATTTGCGTAAACAGTCGGAGTTCAGTGCCGGTACTACCGATACATACCGTAAAAATATAACTTTGGGCTTGTTCTTTCTGATCAATCTCTGTCTGGGGGTAGCCGGAACGTTCTGGCTGCAAACCCGTACACGGCGGGAGGAAGTCGGCATTATGCTTTCATTCGGAGCCCGGCCGCAAAACATTGTTCGCATGCTGCTGGGTGAAGGATGGGTACTGACAACAATCGGAACGCTGTTGGGATGCCTTGTTTATTTGCAATATGCCTTGAAAGAAGGACTATACTCCACAAATTGGGGATCATGGTCACCCGAAGTGGCTTCGCCTGTTTATTGGATCAATCATTTCGGTTGGCACTTTCTGGCAACTTCCCTGATGGTGTACATCTTGTTGCTGATTGTCGTTTCAGTCGGCATTTGGATACCTGCCCGGAAGATTAGCCGCATCAATCCGGTAGATGCTTTGCGTGATGAATAACTATTAAAATTACATACTATGATAAAACTTTATTTAAAACAATCGTGGATGTTGATCCGTCAGAACAAGTTGTTCAGCAGTCTGTATGTACTGGGTACGGGGCTTGCCATTGCCATGACGATGATTATTGCCATTGTGTATTATATTAAAATTGCTCCTATTTATCCGGAAGTGAACCGTTCGGTGACGATGCGGATGAAAGGGGTGAGTGCCATGCATGTGAAGGGAGGCGGAAATTCATATTTCTGTTCTTATGAAATGCTGAAAGAGTGGTTCTACCCACTGAAATCAGCGGAGCTGGTTACCGCTGTAAACGAACACTTTCTGAACCGGGAGGGGGCTTATATACAACCGGCCGGGGGAGGTGAGCAGATACCGGCTTTGGTAAAGTATACCGATCCTAATTTTTTTCGGTTATTTGAGTTTGAATTTTTGGATGGGAAGCCTTTTTCGGAAGCGGATTTAGCCAGTGGGATCCGTAATGTAGTACTTTCTGACCGGATGGCCCGCCGCATTTTTGGCAGGACCGATGTGGTTGGGCAAACGTTTAAACTGGATTTCAAAGAGTCTAAAGTCGTCGGAGTGGTACGTGAGGGCAGTTATCTGTTGCCGGCATCTTACGGGCAAATCTATATGCCCTATTCTTGCTTGCCGGGATATGACAGTAACAATGATGGCAGTCATAAAGTCGGTACCTATATCGTTTATTTTAAGGTTCGCCAGAAAGAAGATATGCCGAAACTGTATGCGGAGGTCAATGAAATGGTGCATAAATACAATATTTCCCAGAAAGAATATACAGTTGATATTTTTCATCAACCGGATCCGTATTGGCAGACTTGGTTCAGAGAGGGCAATACGAACGAGATTGATTGGATGTCGGTCATTAAACTGTATGGAGGAGCTCTTTTGGCTTTGTTGTTAGTGCCTGCTATTAATTTGAGTGGCATGATATCCAGTCGCATGGACGATCGTCTGGCGGAAATGGGGATACGAAAAGCGTTCGGAGCCAACCGGAAACAATTATTGAATCAAGTGTTATGGGAAAATCTGCTTCTTACTTGCATCGGCGGGCTGATGGGACTTATTGTTTCATGGGGGCTGCTTGTGTTAGGGCGTAATTGGGTATTTAGCCTGTTCGACAAATATCCGACAGTTGTGTCCGACGGAGTCGATGTGGCTATCAATCCGCAAATGCTGTTCAGTCCTTTAATGTTTTGCGTAACATTTGCTTTTTGTTTGATACTGAACCTGCTCTCTGCCTGGTGGCCCACATGGCGCTCGTTGCACAACGATATTATTGACTCACTTAACACTAAGAAATAAATCATGATACAACTTATAATAAAGAACCTCTGGGCCCGTCGCCGGAAAAACGGATGGCTGTTGGCCGAATTGATATTGGTATCGATCGTCACGTGGGTGATTGTCGATCCGTTGGTAGTGTTGACACACGATCGGAATCTGCCGGAGGGCTATCGTCCCGATCATCTTTTCTTGCTTCAGTTGGCATCGTTCCCTGCCGAATCGGAGCAATTCCATGTCGAAGAGAATGATACATTGGCGCGTAAAGCCAATTTTGAGCGGTTGCTCGACAAGCTGAAACATTATGAAGGAGTAAAGTATACTACTTTCATCTTGAATGGCCAATATCCTTCATCGAATTCCACGAGTAACGGTAATACGATGTTCGATACCATTCCGGTCCGCACTCTCCGTTTTACTTTCATGCCCCACACCGATTATTTCCGGACCATGGGGATGGAGGGAGCCGAAGGTATGACGGCCGAACAATTGGATAACCGTGACTTCCGTTGGACCGAATCGGTATTGACTGCGGACGTAGCGTATCGGCTGAAGGATGGAAAACCGCTTTACGGACGTCGTTTGGGGGAAAATGGAGATGATGAAGACTATCGGGTGGGAGGAGTGATCGCCCCTCTTCGTTACCGGAGTTATATGCAACCCATGCCCATAGAGTTATGCGTGTTTGAAGAGTTTCCTGATTATATGTACTATTATCTTCCGTTAATCGCTTTTCGTATAGACGACAATCTGTCGGAGAAGGCTTTTCTGCATCACTTCCGTGAGTGGATGGATAAAGGACTGACAGTAGGCAACTATTATGTGAAGTCTGTACGGTCCTTCAGCAGCATTCAGGATCAACATGAGTTTTCTGAAGGTATCACTAACCAGTATCGCCTGAACCTGGCTTTAGGTATATTCTTTTTAGTGAACCTTTGTTTGGGAGTGGCCGGAACTTTCTGGATGCAGACCCGTTCGCGCCGTGAAGAGGTAGGCATCATGCTTTCTTTCGGCGGTAATCCTTCACATATCACCCGCCTGCTTTTATACGAAGGTTGGGTGCTGACCACATTGGGGACGTTGATAGGCTGCTTGCTCTATTTGCAATATGCGTTGAAGGATGGTCTCTATACTACCTGTACCGGTTCGGAAGAGGCAATGCCTGTTTATTGGATTAACCATTTCGGTCTGCATTTTGCGGCTGTTTCCCTGATTGTATACCTTTTGCTGTTGATTGTTGTTTCTATCGGAATCTGGATGCCGGCACACAAACTCAGCCGCATCAATCCGGTGGATGCTTTGCGGGACGAATAACCAATAAATAAAATAAATTGTTATGATGGTATTATACTTCAAACAGGCTTGGCAACTCCTAAAACAGAATCCTTTATTCAGTAGTGTGTACATACTCGGTACAGGACTGGGGATTGCTATGACCATGAGCTTGGTGATCATCTGTTACATCAAGATGGCTCCGGTCTATCCCGAAGAGAATCGGAACCGTATCCTGGTCAGTAAAGGAATGACTGTTATAGAGCAGAAAAATCAGGAGAATTGGTTCAGTTCGCACGTATCCTTTCAGGCAGTGAAGCGTTTTTATTATCCGCTGAAGAGTACCGAGGCTGTAGGGGCATCTATGGATGGGCGCAGTACATCATTACTTGAATTGCCGGGTGACGGAGATTTGAAAGAGGTGCAGGTGAAGCTGGTAGATGCCGGGTTCTGGAAGGTGTTTCAATTTGCCTTTGTAGACGGTAGGCCGTTTAGTCAGGCCGATTTTGATTCCGGATTACGAAAAGCTGTCATTTCGCGTACAATGGCTCGCCAGCTTTTTGGAGAGGCTACACCGGTAGGTCGTACTTTTGTTCTTGATTCCGATGAATATAGAGTATGTGGAGTTGTAAAAGATGTTTCCTTCATTACCCCTGCTACGTATGCGGATATTTGGTTACCACTGACGGTTGATGCCGATATTATAAAGGATAATAAGGGTGGCTATGAGTTGGTAGGTGATCTGAATGTCTATATGTTGGCTCCTTCTGTCGATGCTAAAGATAAGGTAATTACAGAGGTACGTGACGTGTTCCGCAAATATAATTATTCTCAGAAAAAATACAGTGCCGATTTACATGGGCAACCGGTATCTTACTGGAAAAGTATTTTTTATGAATATTCTTCTTCGGCACCCGACTGGGGAGAACTGTTACGAGTGTATGGCACTATCCTGTTAGCTTTACTATTTGTTCCGGCACTGAATCTGGCAGGAATGATTGCTTCACGTATGAAGCGCCAGCTTTCCGAATTGGGCATACGCAAGGCTTTCGGTGCTTCCAAAACTTCGCTTCTGTTGCAGGTATTTTGGGAAAATCTGTTTCTTACTGGTATCGGAGGCCTGTTCGGTTTGTTACTTTCGTATCTGATTGTCTATTGTGGTCGGAACTGGCTTCCGGACCTGTTGTCTTTCTCGGCAGATGTGATGCCTGAGGGAGTCGATAGCTTCTTGACTCCCGGTATGTTGCTGAATCCGGTGGTGATAGGTATTACCTTCATGGTCAGCTTGGTGCTGAATGTATTGTCAGCTCTGATTCCGGCTTTGCATGCTTTGAAGAAAGATATTGTATATTCGCTTAACGAAAAAAGATAAAAGATATGAACCTGATGATGATACTCCGCCAGTTGTGGAACCAGCGTGCTGCCAATGGATGGATTCTGGGAGAATTGGTGGTTGTGACTTATTTTTTATGGGGAGTAGTCGACCCTGTGTACGTATTATTATCCGATAAGGCATTGCCCGATCATTATGATCTTACCGATACTTACCTGCTCAGTATAGGTGAATATTCAACTAACCATACCAAATACAAACCGGAGATGGCTTCCGATTCGCTGAAACGTATTGACTTTATGCGCATCGTAGATCAGGTACGCCGCTATCCGGGTGTTTCTAATGTGACTGTCAGCCTTTTTAATTCTTATCCGCAAAGCGGGGGCTGGAACGGAGGACAGGTTTTCAATGATACGATCCTTGCATATTCACAGCAGATGACCTTCCTTTCCGGAACCGACTATTTTGGAGTTTTTCGTATACACGATGCACGGACAGGGCAAATTCCTCCGGTACTTGCGGAAGGAGAACAGGGGATCTACCTGACTCCTGATCTCGCAGAGAAGTTGTTCGGCGAGAAATATCCGCAAAATAAATGGGTGCATTGGGGAGATACGACCCGTAAGTTTCCATTGACCGCTATAATCGACCCCGTACAGATAAGAAGTAATAACCAACCCGGTCCTCTGATATTCAAGACTACTTCTGAATTGAAACATCTTCCGCGCAGAGTGCGAATTTGTTTTCGGGTGCGTGATGGACTCGCTTCACCTGTTTTCACTGAGACATTTAAACGTGAAATGCGTCCCCGAATGCAGATTGGGAACTATTATCTGGCATCGCTTACGGATTTCAGGACGGAAAGTAAAAATTTTGAGTATTATATGGGAACTACGGGGACTATCCGGTTGCAGACCATTCTCGCTTTATTTTTTCTGTTGTGTGTCTTTTTGGGGATGGGGGGTACCTTTTGGCTGCGTTGCAATGCCCGCCGGGAGGAAATAGGGCTCTATATGGCAATGGGGTCTAACCGTCACCGGTTGATCCGGCAGTTTCTTTTTGAAGCTTGGTGGATGGTGACTATCGCATTTGTAGTAGGAGCATTGGTACAACTTCAAATAGTATATCTGAATGGCTTTGCTTTCCCGCCGGATAATCCGACCCCGGATTATATACAGAATCGTCCGGTGTTGCACTTCCTTATTGTATCGGTTATTTCGTATGTTCTGATTCTGGCTGTTTCGTTTGTGGCAACTTATATTCCGGTTTCAAAAGCAGCACGGATGAATCCTGCGGATGCTTTGCGGGACGAGTAGCCGGATTGGTCGACAAATACCTCTACCACAGAGGAGACATGAAGTAACACAGATTATTTATATTGATCACCAGTGACTTAAATTTTCCTCTGTGTTCCTCTGTGTTCTCTGTGGTGAGTTTTGACACATCTCCATGATTTCAAAGAACTTTGGACGGTATATAACTTTTTTAAATATCAGTTCTGCGAATATCTGTATTCGTTGGGCGTTACTCCCGTAATTTTCTTGAAAAACAAGCAGAATAACTGCGTGTTAGAAAATCCCAGTTGACCGGCTATTGCTTTGATTGTATTCTCTTTATCAAGTAGCATTCTCTTTGCGGTTTCCATTCTTTTTAACTGGAAGAACTCCGGTAAGGTTTTACCGGTTTCAAACGTGAGTAAATCTTCAAAATAGGCAATGGAGAGCTTTAAATTTTCAGCACAATATGCGGAGGTAGGCGGACCTTCCCACTTTAGCTTACCGGAATAAATATAATCATCCAATAAACGGTCTGTTTTGTCGAGCAGCACTTTATTCTTGTTCTCCCTGGTGATAAACTGCCGTTCGTAGAACCGGGTACAATAATCCAACAATAGTTCGATGTATCGTGAAATCAGTGTTTGGCTATGGCGGTCTATCGGGTGATGTAATTCCTCGTCCATTTCCCGTAGGCATTCTATAATCTTATCCTTTTCGCGTTGGGACAGATGTAAAGCCTCTTCTTTCCGGTAGAAAAAGAAAGTATATTCTTGAATGTTTTTTTCAAGTGTGGTACCATAAAGCAGATCGGGATGGAAAGCCAGTAACCATCCCTGCTGTGGGAGTACTCTGTTTTTGTGCATGTCGAAGGTTTGTTCCGGAGGGAGGAAAACCATTGTCGCATTGGAATAGTCATAAGCTTTGCGTCCGCAACAACAGCAGTCCTCTATGTCGTTCTCCATCAACAGTATTGTGTAAAAATCGAATTTAATGCTGTGCTGTTCCACATTCGTATGGTCCAGACGGATAATGCTTGCCTGTGGATGCAGCGTCTTGCATCCCAGGCAGCGGTTGCATTGATGCACCGTTTTGATATCTAATGTTTCTTTACCGGAAGAGGCCATCATACTTGAATTATCCTGTATTCTGTCGGGGTACAGCCAACATTCTTTTTAAATATGCGTGTGAAATGTTGTGGGTATTGGAATCCCAGTTCATATGCAATCTCACTGACTGTTTTTTCTGAAGCCAATATCTTTTCTTTGGCTACATTTATTATTTTACCCTGGATGTATTCCTGAGCAGTCTTACCCGTCTCCTTTTTAACCAGGTCGCCGAAATAGTTGGAAGACAAGTTTACCTTATCTGCAAAATATTTCACAGTGGGTAATCCTTCGGTTTGCGACTGCTCACTTTGGAAGTAGAGATCCAATAGTTCTTCGAACTTCACCAGTACGTCCTTGTTTACTTTTGAACGTGTGACGAACTGCCGTTCATAGAAACGCATGCAATAGTCCAATAATAATTCGATATTTCTTGAAATCAGGCGTTTGCTGTGCTTGTCTATCGGACGTGATAATTCCAACTGGACTTTATCCAGACAATCCTGAAAGATCTTTTTCTCTTCGTCCGAAAGATGAAGGGCTTCATTTGAAGCGTATGAAAAGAATGAATACTGTTTGATTTCCTGTCCCAGAGATGTGCCGCGTATCAGGTCGGGATGAAATAGTATACCGTGTGACTTCGGACGTATCCCGTCAGTCACCTTTACCTCTACTACCTGTCCGGGGGCAAAACTTGTTACTGTGCCTTCCTGATAGTCATACATCTGCCGTCCGTAGCGTAGATCGCCGCACTTTGTTTGTTTCAGAAACAAAGCGTACAGTCCGTAGTTGAGGGTGAAGTGTGTGGGGAACAACGTGGCTTTCGACAAGTCGACTACTGTCACCAAAGGGTGCAATGTTTCGAGACCGTACATCTGGTTATACTGGTCTACCGAATTGAGCTTAATTACTTCTTCCATAGGGCATATTGTTATTTATCTGTGACAAATGTAGGGATTTTCATCATATGTAGTATGGGTTGGAGGAATAAAACCGGAATAGGGGTAAGAATATCCGTAATTGAGGTAATTACATCCGTAATCCGGGTATACGATGAGAACGGAAAGGTGCCTAAATTTGCATCATAAATTTATAATCTTATGAAAATGAAACATTTTATATGGGCATCGGCAATGATAACGTTGCTGTGCTATACCACAAATTCTTTAAATGCACAGAATATGAAAAAAGAAGAAGTTCTCCAAAATCCGAGTGTGTTTCCCATAGGAGATGCAAACGTGCAATATGCGAAGTTTTTTATAGGGCAGTCCTATCTGGCACGCTTGACGCAGAATGATGAATTGAATTGCCCTGTCAGCAATGTGACTTTCGAACCCGGATGCCGTAACAATTGGCACAGCCATACGGGCGGACAAATCCTGATAGCTGTCGGAGGAAGAGGGTATTATCAGGAAAAAGGGAAAAATGCCCGTCTGTTACTGCCCGGAGATGTAGTGGAGATAGCTCCGGATGTAGTGCATTGGCATGGAGCTGCCCCTGACAGTTGGTTTTCTCATCTGGCCATCGAATGTAATCCTGAAACCAACCAAAATACTTGGTTGGAACCTGTAGATGACCAGGCATACGCTGAGGCAACTTCCCCCCAAGGGATAGCTGCAACGAGTGTTTCCCGCAATGGCACGACGAGGTTTATCAATCTCGGAAACAACCTTGCACAGACCGATCCCGAACTGGAGGAAATATTCACTAATTTTGCTTTTGGCGAAACACAGCAATATGGTGATTTGGATACTCGTATGCGGATTTTGGTTACAATGGCTTCCACCATTGCCATGAGCACTGCGGGAGAGTATCAAAAAACACTCCAGGCCGCTTTTGTCAACGGAGTTACCCCGCTTGAAATAAAAGAAGTGCTTTATCATGCCGTTCCTTATGTGGGTATGGCAAAGGTTGCGGAATTGATTTCTATAGCCAATGGATTCTTGTCGTCAAAAGGAGTGAAGTTGCCTTTGGAGCCACAGGCGGTGATAACTTCCGAAAACCGTATGGAGAAGGGACTTGCTTTGCAGAAATCCATTTTTGGCGAACGAATAGACAAAATGTATGAAACCGCACCCCAAGGACAATTGCATTTTCAGGAATATCTTTCCGCCAACTGTTTCGGTGATTATCAAACGCGTCCGGTTCTGGATGTAAAAACGCGTGAAATGTTAACTTTTGCCATCCTTGTGTCACTTGGGGGCTGCGAGGCGCAGGTCAAAGGTCATATTCAAGGCAATATAAATGTTGGCAATGATAAATCTGTGTTGCTGACTGTCATTACTCAATTGTTGCCCTACATTGGTTATCCGCGTACACTCAATGCATTGGCTTGCTTAAATGAGATTGTTCCGGAGGATAAGTAAATCAGGCAGTTCGTTAACGGGCAGTATGTTCATTATCGGACATCCTTCTGTTAGTTTAATGTGCAATTTATGAGGATGTTATTCTTTTGGCATACCATTTGACATGTCTTGTTCATATAAGCCAAAATGGAACAAAACGAATCATCTAAATAAATTAAAGTTATGATTACATTAACTTCCCTCTCAAAAATCTATCGTACAAACGAGATTGAGACAGTAGCTCTCGAGAATGTGAACCTGAAAGTGGATCGCGGTGAATTTCTTAGCATAATGGGACCTTCCGGTTGTGGCAAATCGACTCTATTGAATATTATGGGGTTGCTGGATGCGCCTACAACCGGAACAATCGAAATAAACGGCACGCACACGGAAGGGATGAAGGATAAAGAACTGGCTGCCTTCCGTAATAAAACGCTTGGTTTTGTGTTCCAGTCATTCCATCTGATCAATTCTCTTAATGTATTGGACAATGTAGAGCTTCCCTTATTATATCGTCGTATAGGCTCTTCCGAACGTCGGAAACTGGCTCAGGAGGTGCTTGAGAAAGTCGGTTTGACTCACCGTATGCGGCATTTTCCCACACAGCTTTCCGGTGGTCAGTGCCAGCGTGTGGCCATTGCCCGTGCCATTATCGGTAATCCGGAGATTATCCTTGCTGATGAGCCTACCGGTAACCTGGATTCCAAGATGGGGGCTGAGGTAATGGAGTTGCTTCATCGGTTAAATAAAGAAGACGGACGTACCATTGTGATGGTAACCCATAACGAGGAGCAGGCCAAACAGACTTCACGCACCATTCGGTTCTTTGACGGACGGCAAGTGCAATAATTCAGAAGCATTACACGAGGAATAAACGTTCATTTTTGATAAGAAAGAGAGTTCATTTGTGGGCAGAGTGTTCATTATCGGACACTCTGCCCAAATATTAAGTGATTGTTTATAAGTATATTAATTCTTTGGCATGTCATTTGAACATGATCTTAATAAAAAGAAATAATTTAAAACCATAAGTTTATGATTACATTGACTTCTCTCTCGAAAATCTACCGTACGAACGAAATCGAAACAGTGGCTCTTGAAAATGTGAACCTGACAGTAGACCGTGGTGAGTTCCTGAGCATAATGGGACCTTCCGGTTGTGGTAAATCGACTTTGCTGAATATTATGGGGTTGCTTGATGCACCTACTACCGGAACCATAGAGATAAACGGTACACACACTGAAGGCATGAAAGATAAGGAACTGGCAGCTTTCCGTAATAAGACACTTGGGTTCGTATTCCAGTCGTTTCACCTGATTAATTCCCTGAATGTACTGGATAATGTGGAGCTTCCGTTACTGTATCGCCGTATGGGCTCTTCCGAACGTCGGAAACTGGCTCAGGAGGTGCTTGAGAAAGTCGGTTTGACTCACCGTATGCGGCATTTTCCCACACAGCTTTCCGGTGGTCAGTGCCAGCGTGTGGCCATTGCCCGTGCCATTATCGGTAATCCGGAGATTATCCTTGCTGATGAGCCTACCGGTAACCTGGATTCCAAGATGGGGGCTGAGGTAATGGAGTTGCTTCATCGGTTAAATAAAGAAGACGGACGTACCATTGTGATGGTAACCCATAACGAGGAGCAGGCCAAACAGACTTCACGCACCATTCGGTTCTTTGACGGACGGCAAGTACAATAATAATCATAATACAGTCATTCATCTCAAAATTAGGAAACGATGAAAATAAGAGTAATGTTAGTGGCTTTAGCTCTCACAATGGGGGCAACTTTCAGTATGATACAGGCTCAATGCAGTGATGATTGCCAATGTGGTAAAACTACCGGAAGTAAGGGAATCATTGTTGATAACCGTAAAGTTCCCGATTTTTCTTCTATCCGTCTGGATGCAGTCGGAGATATCATTTTTGCACAGTCCGATCGTTGTTCTGTTCGGATAGAGGGCCCGCAGAGATATGTATCCGAAACTACAACGAAAGTGGAAAAAGAGACTTTGGTGATTGGATATAAAGAGAATAACAGCAATTCCAAAAATGTTAAACTGTATATTGCCGCTCCTGATCTGAAGAGTGTAAAATTGCAGGGAGTAGGCAGCTTCAATTGCCGGACCGCACTTCGGTTGGATCAATTGAAGATAACTCTTTCGGGAGTAGGCGGTGCTGAAATTAGTGATTTGGTTTGTGAAACTCTCAAAGTACGGTTGGATGGTGTAGGCAGTGTCAATATCCGGGTGGATTGTGATGAACTGACAGCTCGTGCCGACGGTGTAGGAAGCATGACCCTGAAAGGTAAAGCCCGTAAAGCTGATATTTCTAAAGGTGGAGTCGGAGGGGTTAATACACGCGGATTGAAAGTAGGAGAATAAAAAGAACACAATGATTAAACAATATTTCAAGCAGGCCCTGTCGCAACTGAAGCAACAACCATTGTTGACTACGATAAGTGTGCTGGGCACTGCACTGACCATTTGCCTGATTATGGTAGTGGTGATGCAACAGCAGATAAAGACGGTTCCTTTTGCTCCTGAAAGTAACCGGAACCGCTTGTTACACGTCAAACAGATGAGTGTAGGCAACAAAACCTGGAGTGACGACGGATCAAGTAACGGTCCAATGGGAATAAAAACGGCGAAGGGATGTTTCGAAGGATTAAAAACTCCCGAAGAAGTCAGTATATATAGTATTCCCGGGACGATGCAGGTTTCTTTGTCGCGGGGAGTGCGTACAGGAGTTGATGCACTTGAGACAGACGGAGCTTTCTGGCGTATATTCGACTTTTCGTTTGTCGACGGCAAACCCTATTCGGATGCTGAAGCTAAATCGGGTTTGCCCGTGGCTGTTATAACAGAAAGTGTGGCCCGCCTTCTTTTCGGTACTGCTACAAATGTGGCCGGGAAAGAGATTTTTGTGAATGATGCCCCTTACCGGCTAAGCGGAGTCGTGAAAGATGTCTCTTCAATGGCTTCGACGGCTTATGCACAGATATGGGTCCCATATCTTTCAACTAATATCACAGGAGGTGATAATGTATGGAGTGATGGTATCATGGGAGCGATGCGGGTTGTGATTCTGGCTCGTAGTTCTTCTGATTTTGATGCGATTCGGGCAGAGTGTGAACGACGTCGTTTGGCGTATAATGCCGGATTGGGAGATTATTTTGTTTTTTACCGGGGTCAGCCGGATGACCAGTTGACCATGTCACAGCATAAGTGGGCAAATGAGCAACCGGATATGGCGGGTTATTTTCGCCAACAAGTGATCATTTTCCTTATTTTGTTGTTGGTTCCTGCCATTAACCTGAGTTCGATGACTCACAGCCGCCTGCGACAGCGTGTGGCGGAGATTGGCGTGCGCCGTTCGTTCGGTGCTACCCGCGGAGGGGTGATGGGACAGATTGTTGCCGAGAATTTAGTGTTGACTTTAATGGCGGGTGTTGTAGGATTATTGTTCTGTTTGCTGATCTCCTATGTGTGGGGCGGTACACTTTTTGCCGATTCACGGCTGATGTATCTCAATACGGCTCCGGTCATTGAGTGGAAGATGCTTTTCAAACTCTCTACGTTTATTTATGCTCTGCTCTTTTGTCTGCTGCTAAACTTGCTCAGCAGCGGGTGGCCAGCTTGGCGGGCATCCCGGATGTCAATCATAAATGCTCTTAGCGGAAAACTCACTTAAACACTACATGAACGATGAATAAGAAATTATTAAAACAAATAGTTAATGAACGGCGTTCGAATGCGTGGTTGTTCGTGGAGTTACTGTTAGTAAGTATTGTGCTTTGGTATGTGGTCGACTATATGTTTGTCACTCTTTATACTTATTTTGAGCCTCGTGGTTTTGATATAGAGAATACTTACAGGGTTGAATTTAATTATCTCACGGAAAAAAGCCCCGATTATATAGCCGGCCGTACGGAAGAGGAAAATAATGCCGATATACGTGAGTTATTAGATCGTTTGCGTCGTCGTCCCGGAGTAGAGGCAGTCAGTATGTCACAAAATTCTTTTCCTTACAATGGCAGTAACAGTGGTATGGAAGTACGTCTGGATACTATGGAAAGGAAGTATAATATCCGGCGGTGGGTAACCCCTGACTTTTTCCGTGTATTCCGTTATCGGGGAGCTAACGGAGAAACACCGGAACAATTGGGAGCTTTACTGAAAGAGGGTACTTTTATGGCATCGCGTAATCTTTTTGAATCCCGTTATCATATAGACTTAAAAGATTATATTGGCAAAGAATTTTGTTTGGATCAGGATACAGCCCGGGGTACAAAGTTGTCTGCCGCACTTGAAGTGATTCGTTACGATGATTTTTCGGCCGCTTGCTATAGCCGGTCGGTAGTAATATTATTGCGGGAGGATCAATTAGCATATGGCAATGAAATCTGTCTGCGTACCAGTGATGGTGAACCTGCCGGATTCGCCGAACGGTTAATGAAAGACGCACCATCCCAATACAGAGTGGGGAATGTCTTTTTATCGAAAGTAAATTCATTCCAAAATATTCGTCGTACTTTCCAGTTAGACGATATGAATACTTTACGAAACTATTTGGTGGGGATGGGCTTTTTGCTGCTTAATATCTTCTTGGGATTGTTGGGCACTTTCTGGTTCCGGACGCAGCAGCGTAAAGGAGAGATGGCTTTGATGATGGCGGTAGGCGGCAGCAAGAAAAGTGTCTTTTTCCGTTTGCTCAGTGAAGGCTGGTTCATGCTGCTTCTGGCCACTCCGTTGGCACTGGGCATTGACTATTATATTGCCAAAAGCGAACTGACACCTTCGTGGCAATTCTCCACGTTCACTGTCGGGCGTTTTGTGTTGTGCGAATGTATTACTCTGCTGTTGATGGCATTGATGATATTGGCCGGCATTTGGTTCCCGGCCCGTCAGTCCATGAAAATCCAGCCGGCAGAAGCACTGCGTGAGGAATAAAAGCTTATTGCAATAAATCGTAATCTATCTGCGTTGTTTTCAAGATTATAACGTATATTTGCGTCCATAATCCTGATACAACGCAGCTTTTTTACTATGAACAGACCATCGTATACTATATTTCTTATATCTATCTTTTTATTTCTCACAGAAATATCCACTGCTGCGGAACGTATTTATAATGTTCTTTTCATTCAGTCGTATGCTTCCGAAACACCTTGGCATGGCGATTTGGCCAGGGGATTGAAAGAAGGATTCAGCGAATCTGGACTGAAAGTGAATGTGACAACAGAATTTCTGGATGCCAATTTCTGGACTTATCAGTCAGAGAAACTTATTATGCGGCGTTTCTGCGAACGAGCCCGCGAACGGGGAACGGATTTGATTGTTACTGTCAGTGACGAGGCTTTTCATACTTTGTTGACTTGCGGGGATTCATTGCCTTTACAGTTGCCTGTTGTCTTTTTTAATATAAAATATCCGGAAGGCAGTCTGATCGATTCGTTACCCAATGTGTGTGGATATACGGCAAATCCGGATTTCGGGGAGCTGTTGAGGCAGGCGAACCGCCTTTTCCCGAGTCGGACGGAAGTAGTTTGTATCTCTGACAACAGCCTTCTGAGTTCTAAAGGAAGAGACGACTTTATGAACGAATGGAATGGCTTTGTGAAAGAGCATCCGGAATATACGGTAACTTTCTATAATTCGCAAACGGATACAACCAACAAAATCATAGCTTCCACATGTTATCCGCGCAATACGCACAGGACACTGATTATTGCCCCTAAATGGTCGCCTTTTATGTCATTCATCGGACGTAATTCAAAAGCTCCTTTCTTTTCGTGTGAAAATCTTGCATTGACTAATGGCGCCTTCGGGGCTTATGATGCCGATTCATATACTTCTGCACGTGAGGTGGGGCGGACAGCTTCCGATGTGTTACGTGGGAAGACTCCTTCGGAAGTGGGCATTATTGAATCTCCCTTGAATTTTATGTATGATTTCAAGCAGTTGGTGTTTTTCAAGGTAAATCCCAAGCAGGTGCAGGCTATTGGGGGAACCATTATAAACGAACCATACGGAGAGAAATATCGTTTACTCTATATCTTACTGTATAGCTCGATATTAGCTTTACTGGTGTTTTTGATAGTGTGGCTGTATCGCATCAACCGTCGCGAATCCCGTCGGCGCATCCATGCCCAGACCCGTTTACTGATACAAAACCGGTTGGTTGCCCAACGTGATGAATTCGATAATGTATTCCATTCTATCCGTGACGGTGTGATCACGTACGATACCGATCTCCGTATTCATTTTACGAATCGTTCTTTACTGAAAATGCTGCATTTGCCTAAGGATGAAGCCGCGCGTCCTTATGAAGGATTACCGGCAGGCAGTATCTTCAAGATTTACAATAATGGTAAAGAGATTCTCCGTTCCATGCTCGAGCGGGTGGTAACTGAAGAGGGCAGTGTGGTCATTCCCGAAAATTCGTTTATGCAGGAAGTCCACAGTGGCAGCTATTTCCCTGTTTCCGGTGAGATCGTTCCTATCCGGGCACATGGTAAAATCACCGGAATGGCCCTTTCGGCCCGTAATATATCGGATGAAGAGATGCAAAAACGTTTCTTTAGTATGGCGGTGGACGAAAGCTCCATCTATCCCTGGCAGTATAATATCCGTACCGGTTTATTTACTTTTCCTGCGGGCTTTCTGGTACGCTTCGGGTTTGCAGAGAATAAGACCACCATTTCACGGAATGAGATGGACCGGATGGTTCATCCGGACGATCAGGAATTGGCGTTCGAACTCTTTAACCGTGCATTGGCAGGCCTGAGCCAGAGTACCCGTATGAGTTTCCGCCAGCTTAGCGGTGACGGCAGATACGAATGGTGGGAATATCGTACTTCGGTGCTTGCAGGACTTACGACAGACACACCTTACAGCATTCTGGGCGTATGTCAGAGTATACAGCGCTATAAGACTACCGAAGAGCAATTGACCGCAGCCCGTGATAAAGCACTTCAGGCAGATAAGCTTAAATCGGCATTCCTTGCTAATATGAGTCACGAAATACGTACCCCGCTGAATGCCATCGTGGGCTTCTCCGATTTGTTGAGTGATACCAGTGGATTTACCGAAGAGGAGGTAAAGTTGTTTATTGAGACAATCAATAAAAACTGTGGCCTGTTACTGGCACTTATTAATGATATTCTCGATTTGTCCCGTATAGAGTCCGGTACGATGGATTTCCAGTTTGCCGGGCACAATCTTCCGTTATTGATGAAGAATGTATACGATTCACAACAGTTGAACATGCCTTCCGGAGTCCGGTTGGTATTGAAGTTGCCGGAGAATAGTAAAAAATATCTGGTGACGGATAATGTCCGCTTGCAACAAGTGGTGAATAACCTGATAAACAATGCTGCCAAGTTTACAACACAAGGGTCGATCACATTCGGTTATACGGAGGAAGAGCCGGGATATACTTCTATTTTTGTAGAAGATACCGGAAAAGGTATTTCGGAAGATGGGTTGAGGCATATCTTCGAACGTTTCTATAAAGTCGACAGTTTTACCCAGGGAGCCGGGTTGGGACTGAGTATTTGTCAAACCATCATCGGACGTTTGAATGGAGTCATCACGGTTACTTCGAAGGAAGGAAAGGGAACCCGTTTCACAGTTCGTTTACCGGATACTTGTGAATAAGTACACCGGGGGCGTCCGTCTGCGGACAAACTGTTCATTTTCGGACAGAAGAAGGAGGATTGATTTTAGACGGTGAACGATAAACGGTGAAGGATGAACAAAAGGAGTGGTGGATGACGAACAGGAGAAGAGTGACCAGGAGGGAAGTGGAGTGAGGATTATCATACACTGAACTCTTTCAAATGAATGTTTATGTTATATAGCGAGCTGGAGTGATCGCTGCAACACTCAATATTTGGCACAGGGTTTGCTTTTCTGCCGGTAAATAAACAAATTCTATATGAAACGATCTTTTCTACTCTCTGCTTTTGCCTTCTGTTCGTTGGCATTGAGTGCACAGGAAACACGGGAGATTACCTTGAATGAAGCCATTGCATTGGCGCGTACACAGTCTGTAGATGCAGCCGTTGCTCTCAATGAGTTGAAGACAGCTTATTGGGAATACCGTACGTTCCGTGCCGATTTGTTGCCGGAAGTAAATTTCAGCGGAACTTTGCCAAGCTATGGAAAACAATATAGCAGTTATCAGAATGAAGACGGCTCTTACTCCTTTGTCCGCAGTAATAAGTTAGGGCTGAACGGTACGCTTTCCATTGATCAGAATATCTGGTTTACGGGTGGTAAGATAGCCCTGTCTTCTTCACTCGACTTTGTGAAACAGCTGGGGAGTGGTGGAAACCGGCAGTTTATGTCCGTGCCTATCGCTTTACAATTGACTCAACCTATCTTTGGAGTGAATGACCTGAAATGGAATCGCCGCATTGAGCCGGTTCGTTATGAAGAGGCAAAAGCAGCCTTTATCACTGCCACAGAGACTGTAACTATGAACGCGATCACTTACTTCTTTAATCTTCTGCTGGCTAAAGAAACTCTGGGAACCGCCCGCCAGAATCAGATAAATGCAGATCGCTTGTACGAGGTGGCCGGAGCGAAACGAAAGATGGGGCAAATTTCCGAAAATGAGCTTTTGCAATTGAAACTGGCTGCATTGAAAGCCCGGGCTGCCGTTACCGATGCACAGAGCAATCTGAATGCAAATATGTTCCGGCTGCGCTCTTTCCTGGCAATAGGAGATGATCAGGTATTGGAGCCGGTAATACCGGAATCAGCACCCGATCTTAAAATGGAATACAACAAAGTGCTGAATAAAGCATTGGAGCGCAATTCTTTCGCTCATAACATACGTCGCCGGCAGTTGGAAGCTGATTACGAAGTGGCTACCGCACGTGGCAATCTTCGTAGTATCGATCTTTTCGCAAACGTGGGATATACCGGACTGAATAAGGATTTCTCTGCTTCTTATCAAAAATTACTCGATAACCAGGTGGTAGAGGTCGGTGTGAAGATTCCGATTCTTGATTGGGGAAAGCGTCGTGGAAAAGTGCGTGTAGCCAAGAGTAACCGGGAAGTTACCTTATCCAAAATACGTAAAGAACAAATTGACTTTGATCAGGACATCTTCCTGCTTGTAGAGAATTTTAATAATCAGGCACAGCAACTTTCTATTGCCAATGAAGCGGATAAGATTGCACAGCAGCGTTATAAAACCAGTATCGAGACTTTCCTGATAGGTAAAATCAATACACTCGACCTGAATGATGCCCAGAATTCGAAAGATGATGCCCGGCAGAAACATATCAATGAACTCTACTGGTACTGGTATTATTTTTACCAGCTCCGCAGTCTGACGCTGTGGGACTTCCAGAATAATACACCACTGGAAGCCGATTTTGATGATGTTGTGAAGAATTAGTTTGGTTTTAACCCCAAAAAGAGTAGTTTTGCAAATCAAAAAAATAACACTTATGCTTTTAATTATAGATGATGATAGTGGAGTTCGTTCCTCGTTGAGTTTCATGCTGAAACGTGCCGGTTACCAAGTGGTAACTGTACCCGGTCCGCGTGAGGCGATGGAAGTAGTCCGTTCGGAAGCTCCTTCTCTGATTTTGATGGATATGAATTTTACACTTTCCACTTCCGGAGAAGAGGGATTGACCCTTCTTAAGCAGGTCAAGATATTTCGTCCCGATGTTCCTGTAATTCTGATGACTGCATGGGGTAGTATCCAACTTGCCGTACAGGGAATGCAGGCCGGTGCATTCGATTTTATCACCAAACCCTGGAATAATGCCGCATTGCTGCAACGCATAGAGACTGCTTTGGAGCTTACTGCAACTCCGAAGGATACGCTTCAGGAGCAAAGCGGTTCATTGAACCGGAGCCATATTATTGGCAAGAGCCGTGGATTGACAGAGGTGTTGAATACGGTGGCTCGTATTGCACGAACCAATGCTTCGGTATTGATCACCGGTGAGAGCGGAACCGGTAAAGAACTGATAGCCGAGGCTATCCACATCAACAGTCAGCGTGCCCGTCAGCCTTTTGTGAAAGTCAATCTTGGAGGAATATCCCAGAGTCTGTTTGAAAGTGAGATGTTCGGTCATAAAAAAGGAGCCTTCACAGATGCCACTTCCGATCGTATGGGGCGTTTTGAGATGGCGAATAAAGGAACTATTTTTCTGGATGAAATCGGCGATCTCGATCCCTCATGCCAGGTGAAACTGTTGCGGGTATTGCAGGACCAGACTTTTGAAGTACTGGGTGACAGCCGTCCGCGTAAGACGGATATACGGGTTGTTTCGGCTACCAATGCCGACTTGGCCAAGATGGTAAGCGAACACACTTTCCGTGAAGATCTGTTCTATCGCATTAACCTGATAACCATAAAACTTCCTGCGTTGAGAGAGCGCAGAGAGGATATACCGTTACTCGCCAGACACTTTGCCGATCGTCAGGCTGAGATCAACAACCTACCCCGTACGGAGTTTTCGTCGGATGCATTGAACTTCCTGAGTCGTTTGCCTTTTCCGGGCAATATCCGTGAGTTGAAAAATCTGGTGGAGCGTACGATTCTGGTCAGTGGCAAGGAAGTGTTGGATGCAACCGATTTCGAGAGTCAGTACCAGCGACATGATGAAAGTACGTCAACTGCCTCTTCGTTTGCGGGAATGACACTCGATGAAATCGAAAGACAGACAATTCTTCAGGCATTGGAGCGTTATAAAGGGAACCTGAGCCAGGTGGCTACAGCGTTAGGTATCAGCCGTGCGGCATTGTACCGTCGTTTGGAGAAATATGATATCAGTGATAAGTGACTCGTTGCTTATCATTACTTTTTAATCGTTAATCATCAATCACATGCCGGTAAAAGGATTTTTCTTCATACTTATCTTTCTGTTGTTTTCCATCATGGGCTTTCTGTTCTATGTATCCGAAACCATTGTGGCGAAATATCTCTATATCGCAGAAGGGTTGATGCTGTTCCTCGTTTTATATCTGATTTTGTTTTACCGGAAGATAGTGAAACCAATGAATACGATTGGCAGTGGTATGGAACTTTTGAGAGAACAGGATTTCAGCAGCCGCCTGAGCCACGTAGGCCAACAGGAAGCCGATCGGGTAGTGAATGTGTTCAACCGTATGATGGATCAACTGAAAAACGAGCGTCTCCGGTTGCGTGAACAGAATCATTTTCTTGATCTGATGATTAACGCTTCACCTATGGGTGTTGTCATTATGACACTGGATGAAGAGGTATCCCAACTAAACCCGATGGCGATGAAGATGATGGGAGTCCGTCCGGAAGAAGCCGAAGGCAGGAAACTGTTTGAGATCGATTCGCCGCTTGCCATAGAACTGGCTGCCATTCCGAAGGGAGAAACCAGCACCGTGCGACTGAATGATTCAAATATCTATAAATGTACTCATTCTTCGTTTGTGGACCGCGGCTTCCAGCATCCTTTTTATCTGATGGAAGGATTGACAGACGAAGTGATGAAAGCAGAGAAAAAGGCATACGAGAAAGTGATCCGTATGATTGCGCACGAAGTGAATAATACGACGGCAGGGATTACTTCTACACTGGATACAGTCGAACAGGCATTGTCAGAGTCGGATGGTATGGAAGATATTTGTGATGTGATGCGTGTCTGTACGGAACGTTGTTTTTCTATGAGCCGTTTCATTACCCGTTTTGCCGACGTGGTGAAGATTCCCGATCCCCGTCTTACTCCGATCAACCTGAATGACCTTGCATTCAGTTGCAAACGCTTTATGGAGGGGATGTGCAATGACCGGAATATCCGGTTACAACTGATATGTGATGAATCATTGGACGATGTGAAACTGGACGCCTCCCTGTTTGAGCAGGTATTGGTGAATATTATTAAAAATGCGGCTGAAAGTATCGGGAAAGACGGTCAGATTACCATCCGCACCTCATCACCTGCTGCTATCGAAGTGGTGGACAATGGGCCCGGCATAACAAAAGAGACTGAAGCAAAGCTCTTCAGTCCCTTCTTTTCTACCAAACCCAACGGACAAGGTATCGGCCTGGTCTTTATCCGTGAAGTTTTAAGCCGTCATGGCTGTACGTTTTCATTGCGTACATACGCTGACGGACTGACGAGATTCAGGATTTTATTTCCGTGATTCCTGCCATCTCTGGGCATATTCATCCAGTATCCGTTTGATTCCCTGGCCTATTTTGACATAATCCTTTTCATTCAGGTTGGCAAGTGATACACGTACGCTCCATTCCGGTCCGGCAAAACCGCCACCGTTCAGCAATACCAATGAAGTTTCGTTGGCGAGGCGGAAAACAACATCCAATGGGCTGTACGTTTTCTTGAGGTAGTCTACAAACTCTTCTCCGTAGAATATCTTAGCCCACACCAGCATATCTATCTCACTATAATATCCTACACGCAGCGGATCGTCCACCAGTGAGAATCCGGTATTATCCCACAGAGCTTTCAGGCGTCTCCGGATGATCTCCTGCATCTTGTTTTTATACCGGTTCTCTTTATCCAGTATGGCGAAAGAAGCGAAGAGGCTCATCTGCGTCTGTTGCGGCAGAGACAATCCGGCTGTATGATTGAGCGCCACTTGCCGGCTGTCGGCTACCATGCGGTCGATGAATTTTAATCTTTCGGGGGCAAGGGTCAGGCTGGAGTAACGCTTATTGAGGATTGCCTTTTGTTCTTCCGGTAAGTGGGCTATCATCCGGTCAAAAATATTCTCTTCGTGCAGAGCGATTACGGCATCGCGCCATCCGGTAGCCCCGAAATATTTGGAGAAGGAATAGACGCACAAAGTATTTTGCGGCAGTTCGGCCATCAGCGAGCGGAAATGCGGACTGAATGTACCGTATACATCGTCTGTGATAATCATCAGGTTCGGATTGTCTTTCTTCACGATATCTACAATCCGTGCGGCAGTCTCAGGACTCAGTGTATAACTGGGCGGGTTACTGGGATTGGTAATGAAGAGTGCTTTGATCTGCGGGTTTTTCAGGCGGTCTATATCTTCGTCTTTGTATTGCCAGGTGTGCAGCCCGTCTGCTGTCATCTGGTCCGCAGATATTTCCGTAACGTTAAATTCATAGCGTCTCAATTGAGGGATTTCAATATAGGGGGTGAAGACAGGTACCATCAAGGCGATTCCATCTCCTTTATTGAGCAGGAAGTTTTCTTGCAGAGAGTCGAAAACGTAGCACATGGCTGCCGTACCGCCTTCGGTGGCGAACAAATCGTATTTGCCCTTTGGCGGACGACTGTCGCACATTTCCTGTGCCAGATAGTCTTGTACAATCATCTCGGTAAACTGGAGGATGCGGTCCGGTACCGGATATTGGTCACCTATTACCCCTTCTGCCCATTCGTGGACAAGGGTGTCCGGGTCGGCAGCATGTTCCAGTAACATGTATTGATAGGTTCCTTTTAATAGTTCCGCACCCGGCTGGCTATGATTGGTTTTGAGAAAAGTCTCAAAGCGGGCGGCAATCCCGTCTTTTTGCGGGATACCGGCAATTCCTTCCGGCAAGTACATCACGTGCCGACATTCTTCCAGTCCGAATTTACCTAAAAGGAAGAAAGCTTCACGTGGAGTGGTGGCAATCCAGTTCGGGTTTCCACGTCCGGCATTCAGCATGGTATGAGCTATCTTTTTGATGCTCTCATCAGCCATTTCAATCAGTCTGTTTTTCAGTTCGAAAGGACTGATACTCTCCATCTTTTTAGCAAAACTTTTAGTTACTGCTCCGTTGTTTTCATTACTTTTCATTATTATGTCAGGGTTATGTTTAGTTAATATCAAAATCTATTTTACATGAGTAACACAATTACGACTCCCCAGATAATCAGGAGAGTATTTCCCACAGCATACGTCACTGTATATCCCAAAGCGGGAGTCTCGCTTTCAACAGCTTCCTGGATGGCACCTAATGCGGCGGTAGTAGTACGTGCACCTGCTGTGCATCCCAATATCAGTGCCGGGTGGAATTTGAAGAGATACTTTCCCATAAGTATGCCTACTATCAGAGGAATGGAAGTAGCCAGTGCACCTACAATGAATAGGCTTAGCCCCACTTCTTTGAATCCCTGTACGAAACTGGGACCTGCAGCGATGCCCACGACAGCAATAAACATGTTCAGACCTACGTTGTCCAGTATCCAGAGAGCAGGTTCGGGAATACGTCCGAAAGTCGGATGTTTGCTCCGTAGCCAGCCAAAGAACAATCCTCCGATCAATGCGCCTCCACTGGTGCTGAGACTGATGGGGACACCACCCATGTGGATACTCAGGGCACCTATCAGTCCTCCGATCAGAATACCCAGACCAACGAAAATCATATCTGTCTGGTTGGTTGGACGATCGGCGTACCCCATTTTCTTGGCAGCTTCATCCACTTCGTGTTTGGTCCCTACCAATTCGACAATATCACCTGCATCCACAATGGTTTGCGGCAGTACCGGTATATCGATACCCGCCCTTTTGATACGGCGTATGCTGACACCGTGCATGAATTTCTGTGAACGTATTGAACTTATTTTTTCTCCGGCAAAGGTTTTCCGGGTTACCATGACGGGCAATACTTCAGCCGGAAAGTCCAATAACTGAGGATCCAGTACCTCGGGACCGATCCAATCTTCCTCGCCGATAACATATTCACGGCGACCGCTCAATACCACCTCATCCCCTTTCCTGAGAATCAGGGTCGGGGTGATTTCTTTTACGATAACTCCGGCTTGTCTGACACGTTCGACAAACAGGTGCTTGTCATTCTCCTGGAAATAGCTTTCAAGATCTGATACCCGTTTTCCGTCACCAAACCACTCATTATCTACTTTATAAGCCCGGAAAGTCACCGGACGTGCAGCGGGCATAAAGCCGGGTTGATCCGCTTCGCTATTCCCCATTTTAGCCTCCAATTCTTTACAGGCGGCTTTTACTTTATCGAGTCCGCCCAATAACTTGGGACCGAGAGAGCCCAATACCCATGCCGAACCTGCCGTACCGAAGATGTAGGTTACGGCATATGATACCGGGATAATATTATTATAAGCCTCTTTTGTTTCAGGAGATATGTTTAGTTCATTGATCGTATCTCCTGCCACGCCTATGACAGCCGATATCGTCTGTGAACCGGCCAGTAATCCGGCTGCTTCCCCTACATTGTAACCCATAATTTTAGCCAATATCCAGGGAATAATCAGACAGAATACACACATGATGGCAGCAAATCCCATTTGGGGGAGTCCGTCCTTTTTCAGTCCCCGGAAAAACTGCGGACCGACTTTATAGCCGATAGCGAATAAAAAGAGTAAAAAGAAAACAGATTTAATGGGGCCGTCGACCGTAATGTTCAATTGCCCCACAAGGACACCTACCAGCAATACGCTTGTAACGACACCCAGGCTGAACTTTCCGATTTTTATTTTGCCAATCCAAAACCCTACGAAAAGGGTCAAAAAGATGGCAAGCTCGGGGTGAACCCTAAGTTGATGAATAATCCAATCCATAGTTAATTTGTTTAGGTTTAAATTCTCATTAAAAACAGCTTGTGCAAGAAAGTGTTTTGTTAAACGGGCTATTCTTATATCATTGTATAAATTATTAACGTTATCTTTGATGCGTTAAATTGTATATTGTTTTGAAGAGTAAATTTCGTAATTTGTTTTTGGCCTTTGGCATCCTGGCCGTCATCATCATGCTGTTCACTTTCGATGTGTCTTATGATGAACTGCTGGACAACCTGCGGCGTGCCGGATTTTATCTGCCGCTGGTTCTGGTCCTTTGGCTTTTCATCTATCTGATTAATACCCTTTCGTGGTATATCATCCTTCGTAGCAGTGGTCCGGTGAATTCATTGCCGTTCGCCCGGCTCTATAAATTCACGGTTTCCGGTTTTGCGTTGAATTATGTCACTCCCGTGGGACTGATGGGAGGGGAACCCTACCGGATTATGGAGCTTACTCCCTATGTCGGAGTGGAGCGTGCCACATCTTCGGTCATCCTGTATGTGATGATGCATATTTTTTCGCATTTCTGTTTCTGGCTCAGCTCGGTGTTGATTTATGTCTTTTTTTATCCGGTCGGTTGGGGGATGGGCATTGTCTTGGGGTTGATCACACTCTTCTGCCTTTTGCTTGTCACTCTTTTTATCAAAGGCTACCGGAACGGTATGGCTGTGGCATGCGTACGTCTGGGTAGTCATATCCCTTTTTTGAAGAATCGTGCAGTCCGCTTTGCGGAACTCCATAAAGAAAAACTGGAAACTATAGACAGTCAGATAGCATTGCTTCATCAACAGCGAAAAAGTACCTTTTATTCGGCATTGGGTTTAGAGTATACCGCTCGCATAGTTGGGTGTCTCGAAGTCTGGTTGATTCTGAATGTATTGACTACGGATGTCAGTTTTGTCGGTTGCATCCTGATCGTCGCTTTCTCTTCCCTACTGGCCAATCTGCTTTTCTTTCTTCCCATGCAATTAGGGGGTAGGGAAGGAGGCTTTGCCCTGGCGGTAGCCGGCTTGTCTTTGTCCGGAGCATATGGGGTATTTGCCGCTCTGATTACGCGGGTGCGGGAGATGGTCTGGATTGTTATCGGGCTGATGCTGATGAAGATAGGAAATCGGAAATAGAGTAATTATGAAAAGCTGAATTTCTGAGAAATTTCTATCATTAAGGATTATGAATGTGTCTAATCACTCAGTTCATTCTTAAATATGAGCAATATTTGGCAAGCAGATTCTCTAATGGGAGGTTGCCATTTTCAAACCGTTTTGCGTCCAGTGGCAAAATTCTTTCGCGTACATGTATCTTACCCTTGTAGAGAGCTTTAATGTATTTATTACCGTTTTCCTCTTCAACACTGATTTCAGAAAAAAAGGCAGTAATGTCTTCCGGATCATATATAATAGAATAGCTCGGACGTTTAGCACCGGGAATATCCTCTCGAAGAATGTCTTTTTCTACAAGGTCTTGAATATCTCGTATGGCTGTGTCTTTGGAACATTTAGCCAATGTTGCCCAAGTCTTGGAAGTTATTTTAGCCTCATAACCGTCAAGGAACAGGTTCAGTATATCGGTCTGCCTTTGGCTTAGTGGAATGGACGAAGTCTTTTGCCAAAAGAAACTTTTGTTCAAAATAGTGCTGACGATATTTTCCGCTTCATCAAGTGCAGCAGACAGCGTATTGGCATACCAACATATCCATTCAGTGATGTCACCATCGCCATGTTGAGCCTTTTCCAAAATATCGTAATAGTGGTTCTTATCCTTATTTATCTGCGAGGAAATGTTGTAAAATCGGAACTCGCTCTTGTCGGCACGGGCCAACAGCATATCAGAAAGTATGCGTGCCAATCGTCCGTTATCATCTTCAAATGGATGAATACTAACAAACCAGAAATGTGCAATAGCCGACCGAATAACTGAATTTACATTTTCCTGACTGTTAAACCAATCAAGGAACTGTGCCATTTCCTCATCCACACGTTCCGGTGCAGGGGCAATATAATGGATTTTCTCGCGACCGAACATCCCGGAAATTATATGTTCCTCGTTTGTACGATACCTACCAACTTCAATCTGTGAGCCCTCGCTGAAACCGGTTGGGAAGAATGCTGCTTGCCATGCACAAATTTTCTCTTTTGTCAATGTCTGGTTGTAATGATTCACTGCATCAAGCATAACCGCCACAACAGAGTCTACATAGTGTGACGGTACTGTCTGTTTTATGTTTTCAATACCCAATTTTCGAGCTATGGATGAGCGTACTTCGTCTACATTTAGGCGTATGCCTTCAATTTCTGACGAATAAACAACATCATACGTCAAGTTCTCTGCCATTGCTTTTAACTTGCTATCAAAGCCAAGCGAGGCAAGTCTGCCGTACAACAAGCCCTGTTTACGATTCACTTCTTCAAGAAGTACTGTCAGTTCAGAAGCATTCCAATGGAATACTGTCCAATTGTCTCTTTCGTGTATATACATACTTAGAATATGGTTGATGCGTCATTAAGCCATGAATAACGCCGCAATATTTGCGACGAAATTAATCATTTATTGTCGTATTACCAAGCAAAATAGTGTAATGTCGCAAAAAATGCGATGATTTTAGGCGCAAAACGTCTGGTTGTCACGATTTACATCCAGTATCACTTATGCCTAAAGTTACAAATGCTTTGGGAAATAGCAAAACATAGAATACACAGCCCTTTGTTATTTAAGGATTTTATATTATAAAAGAATTCGTTTTTAAAGTTTTATAATCCAAAATTAATTCGTATTTTTGCATCAAACAAATGAGGTATGAGAATTGTATCGCATAAGAAACTAAAAGCGTTTTACGAAACGAAAGGGTATGAAGATTCACGCATAGCCTTAGAGCGTTGGTATGATATTGCAGAAAAGGCAGAATGGAGAAATCTATCCGAGATAAAGGTTGATTTTCCTACTACCGACTATGCAGGTAATCTACAGTATGTATTCAATATTAAAAGCAACAACTATCGATTGATAGTAGTCGTAAAATTTACAATGGGATACATCTTTATTCGTAAGGTGTGTACCCATAAAGAATATGATAAAATTGATTGTTCAACCATTTAAGATACAGGATATGCATAAAGTAACGAAAGAACAATATGAATTTGCTTTGGCGAGAGTGGAAGAGCTTCTGCCATTGGTTGATGATAATATCCCTGCGAATGATAAGAATGCAGTGGAACTCTCTGTTATGTCCGACATAGTTATTGCATACGAAAAAGAACATTATCCGATAGAAAAACCAACTGTTGCAGAATTAATAGAACTTTATCTTGAAGAAAAAGGAATGAGCCAAAAGCAACTTGCCATTGAGATTGGAATAAGTCCTTCACGGGTGAATGATTATATTGCAGGACGTTCAGAGCCTACTTTGAAAATAGCCCGTTTGCTTTGTCGGGTATTGAATATTCCTCCCGCTGCAATGTTGGGTTTTTAAATTGAGGGTTATGCTACTTGGCAAATAACCGCTTCATTTGTAATGAGCCTTAGAAATAATTTTTTCATGAATCGAATCAATCGGACTAGAGTATGAGAACCAAAGAAGACAGTCGCTTAATCTTGGATATGGATATTCATCAGATTTGTGTGTTTGACGAATTCGGATATTATAATTATACCAATGTACAGCCTATTCTTCCGGCTCACATACATAAAGATATGATAGAAATCTGTTATTTGGCCAAAGGTAAGCAGAAGTATTTTGTAGGTGAAGATAATTTTGAGCTGCAAGGAGGCGATTTATTTATTGCTTTTCCAAATGAAGTACATGGCACCGGAGAGAATCCTGAAGAAAAAGGAGCTTTATATTGGATGGTATTGAAGCAGCCCCAAACTGATACTGATTATTTAGGATTGGGGGGAGAAGAAGCTGCAGAACTCTTTTCATATTTGCAGTCTCTTCCATGCAGACTTTTTAAAGGCTCTTCCAAGTGCAGAGACTTGCTGCAAGAAATCGTACGCGTCTATTTGACAGAAACAATATTATTGACTCGTATTACTTTAAACAATCTGTTAATTGCATTTTTACTGGAAGTGATACGATGCTCAAAAGACAATGAAAATCATAAATGTAATCAGGGTATTTCGTCTATATTGCACTATATAGAGGAAAATTTGGCTGATACAAATAATTTGGAGGATTTAGCAGACAAGTGTAATTTGTCATTATCCCACTTTAAACATTTATTCAAGAAAGAGACCGGCATCCCTCCTACAGAATATATCAACCGAAAAAAAATAGAAAAAGCCGAAGAGTTGTTGTTCAATTCTGATTTGCTGATAAAAGACATAGCATATGACTTAGGTTTTTCTTCACCAGCCTATTTTGCAACGGTATTTAAGCAATACAAGGGATATGCCCCAACCAGATGTAAGGGGAAAAGTCAAAAAATGAAAGGATAACATTCAAAATAGTGCTATTGTACAATTTTTAATTTAAATGTTTGTTTTCAGTTCTATTTTTGGAGAAAAATAAACTGAATCATGAACGGATACGAAAGAATTAACTCTGTATTATCAGGTATCAAACCCGATACAACTCCTATTATGTTTCATAATTTTATGATGGCTGCCCACGAAGCTGGATATAATATGGAACAATATCGCAACAATCCTCAAATCATAGCCGAATGCTTCATTCGTGCTATTGAGAAATACCAATACGATGGAGTACTGGTAGATCTTGACACGGTGACCTTAGCAGGCGCTTGCGGTGTAAAAATCGATTTCCCGAAAAATGAACCAGCTCGTTCTCATGATGGAATTCTACATTCTTTGTCGGAAATGGACAAATTGCCTATTGTCAACATCAGTCAATACCTTTATGCAGAGATTTGGTGCGAAGCAGTTAGATTGGTAAAAGAACATTTCGGAAACGAAATTTATGTTCGCGGTAATTGTGACCAAGCACCATTCTCATTGGCCACCATGCTCCGAGGAGTAGAGAACCTAATGATGGATCTTTGCATGGAAAAAGAGGAACTTATTTTTTCTCTATTAGACTATTGTTGTGACATCACTTGCCAATTCATAAAAATGATGAAAGAAGCTGGCGCAGACATGGTTTCTAATGGAGATAGTCCGGCAGGTCCCTCCATGTTGTCTCCGGGTATGTATGAAAAATTTGCACTACCATACGAAAAGAAAGTTTGCGAATATGCTCATTCATTGGGGATTCCTTATATGCTGCACATTTGTGGGAACACCAATCTTATATTGGAAAGGATGATTACCAGCGGAGTAGACTCATTAGAATTGGATTATAAAACAGATATCCGCAAAGCCGAAGAATTACTTAGGGGAAAGATTGTTTTTTCAGGAAACATTGACCCTTCGGGAATTATAGCCCTGGGTACTCCTCAACAAGTAGAGGAAAAGACAATGGAACTTCTGGAAGTTTTCCGCGACAATCACCGTTTGATACTGAATGCCGGATGTGCAATTCCTCCTATCACTCCATCGGAAAACTTATATGCTATGATTAGAACTGCCCGAAACTTTAAATGACTTACACATTATGGAAAAATGGAATGATTTATATGAAGCTATTCTACACGGCAATATGGATATGGCAATAACGGTATCCCAAACAGCTTTGGCTGAGTTCGTCGATCCCAAATCACTTATTGACAATTATATGACTCGAGCCATGGAAGAAGTTGGCAGACGATTTGAGCAACAAGAAGCTTTCGTCCCGGAATTGCTAATGGCTGGGAGGGCAATGAAAGGTGCATTGGAAATCTTAAAACCTGCCATGCAGGGAGAGGTCTCTTCTCAATTAGGCAGAATCGTCATAGGTACCGTAAAAGGAGACTTACACGACATCGGTAAGAATCTAGTGGGTTCGATGCTTGAAGGGTGTGGTTTCGAAGTAATAAATTTAGGTACAGACGTTTCGGCAAGCCAATTTGTGGAAACGGTACGCGACAACGCAGTGGATATTCTTGGTATGTCAGCCTTACTCACCACTACAATGTCTTATATGGAGGAAGTCATTGATGCTTTGAAGACAGCAGGACTTCGTGAAAAAGTAAAGGTAATAGTAGGTGGTGCGCCCGTTACCGAGGAATTTGCACGCCAGATAGGCGCAGATGGATATAGCGAAAATGCCAATGCAGCAGTATTTTTAGCCAAGTCACTGATATCACATGAAAGTTAACTTTACCTTTGATTATCTTTCATTGGGTCTGACAACAAACGATTATTTGGTAGAGATGGGCTACCGAAAGTGTAAGCCACAGAGCAAAGTTGTGGATATGATCCATTACTATGAACGGGAGTTGACTGACCGGGTAAAAGCCTTATGTACTTTTACAATAAGCAAAGGAATTCTCTTGGAATCTAAAATAATATTAGACAACGCTCCTCCTTTGCACGTGGGTGACATTCTTGGACATTTACTTGAAGGGTCAGTTCACTTTGCCATATTTGCCGCTACAGCAGGGCTGGAATTTCAGTCATATTATGACAAAATGAAGAGACAAGACGATATGCTTTCACTCTTTATTTTAGACACTATGGGATCTTGTATTGTGGAGAAGGTTGGAGACTTGATGGAACAACGCTTGGAAGAGATAATATCCCCTTATCGGCATACAGCTCGTTTTAGTCCCGGATATTGCGGATGGACATTAAACGAACAACAAAACATTTTCCATATATTAGGGAGACATCCATGTAATATCAGCCTGTCGGATAGTTTTTTAATGTACCCGTTAAAGTCAATAAGCGGAGTAATAGGCATAGGAGACCAAGTAATCGAGCGAAAATATGGTTGTGATATCTGTAATTTAAAAACATGCTATAAACGGAAAAAAAGAAAAAAGTATGATACATATAAATGAATGGGCACGTAATGTGCGAAACGGTAATAAACGGATGACGATCCCCATCATGACCCACCCTGGTATAGAGCTATGCGGACACAGTGTAAAAGAAGCAGTGACAAATGGAACGGTTCATGCCGAAGCCATTTTACGCATGGATTCCATCTATCCGGCAGATGGCGTAACAGCCATTATGGATTTGACCGTGGAGGCAGAGGCATTTGGAGCAACAGTAGATTTCAGTGAGAATGAAATACCCAACGTAATGGGACGGTTGGTGTATGACGATAAAACAATACATGCATTGAGAGTTCCTTCGTTGAATGTAGGGCGTATCCCACAATACTTGAAAGCCAACCAACTGACAGTTGAAAAAATTAATAGTAAACCCGTATTTGGCGGATGTGCAGGACCTTTCTCGTTGGCCGGTCGGCTGTTCGGTTTATCGGAAATGATGATGGCACTGTATATGTCACCTGATATGATAGTGAATTTATTGGAAAAATGTACTGCATTCTTAACAGAGTATTGCACAGAAATGAAAATGATTGGATTGGATGGCGTTATTATGGCCGAACCAGCAGCCGGATTGATTTCTAATTCCGATTGTATTGCCTACTCCAGTAGCTACGTGAAGCAGATAGTAGAAAAGTTACAGGATGATAACTTCATGATTGTATTGCACAATTGCGGCAATAGCGGACATTGTACTGATGCCATGGTAGAATCTGGTGCGGCAGCCTTACACTTCGGTAATAAGGCGAATATGGTAGAAGTTCTGAAGCAAGTACCGGAGAATATATTGGTGATGGGCAATGTAGATCCTGTAAACAGTTTTAAGTACCATACGGAACAACAGATGTACGATACCGTAATGAATCTGCTAAATGATACAGCCGGATGGAAAAACTATATTTTATCTACCGGATGCGATGTGCCCCCCCATGTCTCTTATTCTAATATAGAGGCGTTTTATCAGGCAGTGAGAAACTTTAATATTTCAAAATAGTACTATCCTGCTATTGTGAAATAATCTACAATCATATTTCAATACTTTTAAATCGTAAATCTGATGATAATTATGAAAATCAAGAAAAACATAACTATTGTGTCCATGGTCATTCTGTTTGGTATGATTTCATTTGTGACAAATTTGGCCGCTCCTTTAGGCATTATTATCAGGGAACAATTTCAAGTTTCAGCGGCACTGGGATTGTTGGGTAACCTTGTTTCCTTTGCAGCTTATGCGCTGATGGGCATTCCTGCCGGATTACTGATAGAAAAGATTGGTTATAAGAAGACAGCAATAGCTGCAACCAGCATTGGTTTCATAGGTATTTTTATTCAATATTTTTCTGGCTACGTTGGCTCTTTCGGTATCTATTTATCAGGGGCCTTCGTTGCCGGTTTCTCACTGTGTATGCTGAATACAGTAGTCAATCCGATGCTTAACTTTTTGGGAGGCGGCAATAATGGGGGGAACCAATTAATACAATTGGGCGGGTCATTCAACTCCTTAGTGGGGATAGCTGTCCCTATGATGGTGGGTGCATTGATAGGTGAAGTTACTAAGGATACGGCTATTGCAGATGTAAACATAGTGCTGTATATAGCTATGACAGTCTTCCTTATAGTAGGCATTACGCTCACTTTAGTAGATATAGAAGAGCCTACTTACAAGCATGAAGTAGTAGCCATCAGCCCTTTGAGATACAGGCATTTTGTATTGGGAGCTATTGCTATATTCATTTATGTAGGAGTAGAAATAGGGATTCCGGCTACGATGAATTTCTATTTGATAGACCGTGGTCTCCCGGCCGTGCAAGCCGGTACTTTCGTTGGTATCTTCTATATTGCCATGTTGATCGGCAGAATAGCAAGTATCCCTCTGGCAGTCTACTATTCATCACGAACAATGCTGGCAGCGGTATCGTCCACGGGAAGTATTTTCATCTTAGCGGCTATTTTCTGCCCTGAGGAGACGAATATAATGCAGAATGTACCACTTAATGCTTGCTTTCTTGCTCTTTCCGGTTTATGTACCTCTGTAATGTGGGGTGCCATTTTCAATTTGGCTGTACATGGTTTAGGTAAATCAGTAGCATCGGCTTCAGGTATATTTATGACCATGGTATGTGGGGGAGGTATATTTCCATTTTTACAGAATGTGTTATCCGACAAAGTCGGTTATCTGCCAAGCTATTGGATGATAATATGCTGCTTAGTCTATTTGCTGTATTACGCTTTGGCAGGAAGCAAACATAAATGAAATCATCATTGAATAAAAAAGAGATAAATTACAATTTGTATAAATATTAATTCTTAGTATTATGAAAAGTAAATTTTTAATCTTATTTGTAGGATTGATTCTGTCAGGAACATTCTGGGGGAAAGGACTCATTCCATATCCGATGAAAATGGAACAAAAGGAAGGGCAATTTGTATTAACTCCTCAGACAAAACTATCTTGTGACAAAGAACTGAAAGCACTGTCCCTTCTCTACGAAGAGATGTTAGAATGCAGATTAGGTTTCGGTTTAACAAATTCCGGAAAAAGTTCTTCATTGGTTTGTCTGAACGTAGATAAAAAACTGGAACTTCCAGAAGAAGGTTATCGGCTAAATGTTACACATGATGAAATAAAAATTGATGCTCCTACTTCCAAGGGAATCTTTTATGGTTTGCAGTCTTTGCTCCAGTTATTGGAACCTAATGCGGTTAAAAAAACGGCTACGGTGCCTTTGACCAGTATTGAAGATTTCCCACGTTTCGGTTGGCGAGGTGTGATGCTGGATGTTAGCCGAACGTTTATGAGCGTAAACCTTGTGAAACGTTATATTGATTTGATGGCCTTCTACAAGCTGAATGTACTCCATTTCCATTTGACTGATGACCAAGGCTGGAGAATTGAAATTAAGAAATATCCACGCCTTACTTCTGTCGGTTCAAAATTCGCCCCGGAATTTAATGAAATGGGTGGATATTACACCCAGGAAGATATTAAGGAACTCGTGGCTTATGCCGCCCAAAGAAATGTGACTATTGTACCCGAAATAGATTTACCCGGTCACACTTGCGCTGCCATTGCTGCCTATCCGGATTTGTCGTGTCGAAGTCTACGTCCTCTAATTCATCCTTTCGTAATGGGGCCAGGCATACATGAGGAAATACTTTGTGCGGGTAAACCTGAGGTATATGATTTCATCTACGGAGTATTAGATGAATTAATGGTTCTTTTTCCTTCGGAATACATTCACATAGGTGGTGATGAAGCTCCCAAAAGAGAATGGAAACAATGTCTCCATTGCCAAAAGACGATTAAAGAAAACGGCTTAAATAACGAAGAAGAATTACAAAGCCATTTCGTGAAAAAGATTGGTCGTTATTTAGCAGACAAAGGCCGGAAGCTTGTCGGATGGGATGAGATTATGGAAGGAGAAAAACTAAGCGGAAACGAAGTTATTATGTATTGGCGAGGTTGGGTAGGAAACCAAGTTGCAGACCATGCTAAACGAAATTTTAAAATTGTTTCCTCACCTACTTCCCATTGTTATTTCGATTACTCATACAATGCAATCAATACGCAGAAGGTGTACTCTTTTGAACCTATTCCCACTGATATTCCTGCTGATAAGCGTAGCAATTACATCGGTGTACAGGCCAATTTCTGGTCTCATTTGGATAGAGCTGAAAGTAGGATAGACAATCAACTTTTTCCCCGCCTATTTGCCTTGGCGGAAATAGGATGGACCGCTCCTGACAAAAAAGACTGGAGTCGTTTTAGAAACTTTGCTAGAATACACGGCGAATATCTGCGTGCACAGAACGTAAATGTTCATTATGATAAACAATTGTACTATCCTGAATCTGCTAAATGAATGTAGCAAGATAGACTCTTATGTATCCTCATAATTTTTTAACTACAATTTAAATAAAAGATGAAAAACATGAATTTACACTCCAGTCGAAACTGGATGATGCTATGCGCTGTGTCCGCATTGTGCTTGTGCGCTCCTTCCTCCGTATGGGCTACTCCCGAAACAGCAGAGGTGGAGACTATATGGCAAAGTTCCCAAAGCACAATTGCCGTGAAAGGTGTGGTATTAGACGCAGCCGGGCTTCCTATCATCGGTGCTAATGTGATAGAGAAAGGTAATGGAAGTAATGGTGCCATTACCGATATTAACGGTGAATTCTCGTTTAATGTCCCCCAAAATGCCACGCTGTTCATATCATATATAGGTTATGCTACTCAGGAGGTGAAAGCAATAAAAAACAAAATGTTAAAAATTGTTCTGGTTGAAGATTCTGAGATATTGGACGCTGTTGTTGTTGTGGGTTATGGTATGCAAAAGAAAGCGAATGTTACCGGTTCCATAGCCATGACGGAAGGGAAAGAACTGATGAGAGCCCCCGTAGCGAATCTGACCAACTCTTTGACAGGTCGTTTACCGGGTATTCGTACATTGAACAGCAGTGGAGAACCAGGCTACAACGGAGCAGACATGGATATCCGTGGTTTTGGTGCGCCATTGGTGATTGTGGATGGTGTACCAGGTGATTTTTCACAGATTGATGCTAACGAAATAGAAAATATCTCCATTCTGAAAGATGCCTCTGCTGCAGTATACGGTATTCAAGCAGCCAATGGTGTAGTACTGGTTACTACGAAGCGAGGTAGTGAAAACAAAACACAAATCAACTTGAGCGGTAGTTTCAGCTGGCAACAACCAACTATCTTACCTGATATGGTGAATGCGGCGCAATATGCCGAATTGATCGATGAAGACAAGATGAATAGAGGACTTCCGGTAGTATATGGTCCGGAAGAGTTGCAAAAGTGGCGTGAGGGAGGTCCAGGATATGAAAGTACTGACTGGATGGATTTAGTCAAAAGGAACTTCGCTCCTCAGCAACAGTACAACCTGAATATTCGTGGTGGAAATGAAAAGATGAAATACTTTGCCTCTATAGGTTTTCTGAATCAAGAAGGTATGTGGAAATCAGGAGACAATAATTTTGACCGATATAATTTCCGTTCAAACGTTGATGCACAAATTTTTGAAGGATTATCTTCTTCCATATCTTTGGCCGGAAGACAGGAGACACGTAATTCTCCCTATTCAGGAAGTTCTTCTACTTCTGCGGAATATATTATGAACTCCCTTCAACGTACTTCTCCACTGCTTCCCCCGTATGCCAACGGCAATCCGGAATATCTAGCGGAAACGAACGTTCCCGGTTTTCATCCGCTGGCATTGGTAAATAAAGACATTGTAGGTTACTACAAGGAAATTGGTCGTGTATTTGATGGAGCAATATCATTGAAATACGATGCTTCCCGTTTTGTTAAAGGTTTAAGTGCTAAGGTGCTTTACAATTATAGCTACAATGGAAAAACAATTAAAGCGTTCCGCAAAAAATATAACCAATATAAATACGATGCGGCTAGAGACACTTATAATGTATCATACGTAGGCCAAAATCCTTCTCGTTTAAGACAAGGATATACAGAAAAGATTCAGCAGGTATTTCAAGGTTCTGTCAATTATAGCAATATTTTTGCAGACAAGCATGCGCTTGATCTCATGCTGTTAATGGAAACTCGTGAATATGAAGATGGTAGCTTAGAAGCCATTCGCGACTATATCATAGATTCCATTGACGAAATTAATGCAGGAATTGACAAAAACAAAGACAACAGCGGTATCAGTTCCTCTTCGGCCAACATTGGTTACATAGCCCGTTTGAATTATGCTTACGACAATCGTTACCTGATAGAACTAAGTTGCCGTTACGATGGGTCTTCTCTTTTCCCTGAAAATAGTCGCTGGGGAGTCTTTCCAGCAGCTTTATTCGGATGGAGAATTTCAGAAGAACCATTTCTGAAGGGCAATCCGATAATGGACAATTTAAAACTGAGAGCATCATGGGCAAAATTAGGTGATAATACCAATATTGCTGGATTTCAATACCTCACAGGATATACTTATCCCAGTGGAAGCTACATCTTTGGAGATGACGTTATTCCTACCTTAGTCAGTAAGGGGTTGGCAAATCCTAATATTACATGGTACACGGCCAATCTATATAATATAGGTGTGGAGTTTACCTTATGGAAAGGTTTATTGTCTGGAGAAGTGGATGCTTTCTACCGCAAACGCGAAGGACTAATGGCTACCCGTATTGCGTCATTACCTGGTACATTTGGTGCTTCGCTGCCTCAAGAGAATTTGAATAGTGACGATGACCGTGGATTTGAAATTCTTCTACGACACAAGAATAAATTATCGAAAGATTTCTCATACTATGTAAATGGTAATATGTCATTTACACGTTCTAAAAACCGACATGTAGAGCAAGCAAAATCTGTCAATACTTATAGAAATTGGAGAGATAATACCAATGACAGATGGAAAAATTTATTTTGGGGCTATGAGGCAGTAGGCCAATTTGAGTCGTATGACGAAATAGCCCGTTGGCCGGTACAAGATGGGCTGGGTAATACTACACTGAAGCCCGGTGATATTAAATATTTTGACTATAATGGTGACAGTGTAATAGACGACAATGACATACATGTCATCAGTCGTGCGGGTAAACCGGAAATTATGTTTGGAGTAGATTTGGGATTTACGTGGAAGAATTTCGACATGTCAGTTCTTCTGCAGGGAGTAGGGCACTATAATTCCTATTACACACAGAGCCTTCAAGTACCTTTTAACAACAATGCCAGTTCTTTGGTAGACTTTATGGATAGATGGCATCGCGAGGATTTATATGACCCCAATAGTCATTGGATAGCAGGAAAATATCCTTCCACTTATTCCAATGGGCTGGAATCTAATAGGAAAACTTCCACCTTTTGGTTACAGAATGGTTCATATCTTCGTATAAAAGACATACAGATAGGTTATAATTTGCCAACTTCTGTATTACATAAAATAGGATTTGGAAGTGCCAGATTATATGTATCAGGCTACAACCTGTTTACATTATCAAGTATGGATTTGCTCGACCCGGAAGCTGTATCTACAGGTGGTCAGTACTATCCACCACAGCGAGTTATTTCAGTAGGTTTTAATATATCACTTTAATCAGAGGAACATTATGAATAAATATTTTAAAGTTGTTTGCCTATCCATGTTACTTTTCAGTAGCTGTTCCGACTTTTTGGATAAATCTCCGAGGGATATCTTGAGTGACGATACGGTTTGGGGGAGTCCGGAAGCCATTGAAGCTTTTATGGGTAAGATGTACGACCGTATGCCAGTAGAGGATTTCAATTTTCAAGTTATTGATGAAGCCGGATTCACCTCTCAATTGACAGATGAATCTATACGTGGTTATATTTGGGGGAGTATTAACAACCCCATCATACCCGATGGTGGCTTCCCATGGTGGGGTTACGATGCCGTCCGCGAGGTGAACTCTTTTCTTGAAAAAATAGAGACTGCACCGATAAGTGATAATCAAAAGAGTTTATATGAGGCTGAAGCCCGCTTTATTCGAGCTTTCTATTACTTTTCTATGGTGAAACGCTATGGAGGAATACCCTTACTCACCAAAGCACAAGAATATACTAGTGGAAATACGGAAGACTTACAGGTACCTCGCAATACGGAAAAAGAGGTATGGGATTTTATTCGTACAGAAACTGATGCTGTGGCATCTATGTTGCCAGAGGCATGGGATGCATCCAATCGTTTTCGAGCAACCAAATACGCCGTATTGGCTTTGAAATCGAGAGCAATGCTGTATGCCGCTTCCATTGCCACCTATTCTACAGTTCAGTTGGACGGTTTAATAGGTATCTCCCAAGCAGATAAAGACTTTTATTGGGAAGAGAGCAAAAAAGCATCTGAAGAAATCATAAATTCAGGCAAGTTTGCTTTATACGAAGTATATGATGACAAAGTGGAGAATTTTCAATATCTGTTTTTAGATGAGACCCTGCATTCTGAAGCCATTTTTGTGAAAGCATTTACTGCACCTGATAAAGGGCATGCTTACGATTTCTATAATGCTCCGCAAACATTTAAAATCGATTATGGATGTGTGACCAATCCGGTTGTAGAACTTTTAGAGGCATTCGACTACAAAGATGGGGCTTCCGGTGAGCTGAGAGTAAATGATGCTAATGGAAACCCAATTGAGTTCAGTGATCCAACAGATTTGTTTAAAGATAAAGATCCCCGATTGACAGCTTCCATCATGGTACCTTTCTCCACATGGATGGATGGCAATATTGAAGTACGCAAAGGTATTATAGACAATGGTAAATTGATTACTGCATCCAATCTGACAGATACATACGGAACAGGAGAAAATCAGATAACCATTATTGGTAAAGACGGTATCTTGGACATGGGTGATCCTACAAAGACCGGCTTGTATGTAAAGAAATTCATGTGCCCTACGGAAATAAAAGATTATGGAAAATCGGAAGTGAATTGGATGGTCTTCAGATATGCGGAGATTTTACTTAACTATGCTGAAGCATGTATGGAATTAGGGAAAAATACAGATAAGGCTCTGACAGCCATCAATCAAATACGCAAACGGGCTGGAGTGGCTGAATTGAAAAGCCTGACCTTGGAACAGGTACGTAAAGAGAGAAGAGTTGAACTGGCCTTTGAAAATCATCGTTGGTGGGACTTGAGACGTTGGCGCATATCCGACCAGATATTGAACAATGCAACCTTCCATGCACTCAATCCTTATTTGGTTTGGGAAGAAGGGAAGAGTCCTTCGGAAATGAAGTATATCTTTAAGATTGAACCAGCTCCTAAAGAACCGAAAACATTCTTGCCTAAATTATATTATGAGAAGATTGCCACTTCTCAAATACAAACAAATCCTTTAATTATACAAAATCCTGGTTATTAAAAAAATAGAATGATTATGAAAACATTAATAGCTATAATGATTAGCACTTTGCTGCTTGTCGGTTGCAGTGTGGACAATTATGATGAACCCAAACTGATGATAGAAGGAAACGTATACGATGAATCTACATTGGGAGTATCCGACCCTATTCTGGTACCTACTCAAGCACCCAACGGCATTAAAGTACGAATGTATGAAGAAGGATACACGCAACCTGTAGATTTTTGGTGCAGTGCTAGCGGGCATTTTCACAACGACCGTGTTTTTCCTGGGAAGTATCATGTAATAGTGGAGGGTCCCTTTATTGTAGATACAGAGGATGCCATAGACATAACGATTCCCACTAAAGAAAAACTCAATTTCTACGTAGAGCCTTATTTGCGCATTAATGCTGATGCTGTGAAAAACGGTTCAAGCGTAGATATTAGTTTTGATATAACAAGATCGGACAAGTGGGCAGAAAAACTGGTGCAATACGCCATTCTTTATTCATGGACTCAAAACGTAGACTATAATAGCTACACTTTTAGACATATTGTCAATGTGACGGACGATAATGATGTTTTAGGAAAGAAGCAGACATTTACCATTGAGAAAATAGATTGGACCAAACCCGTATTCGTCAGAATTGCAGCTATAACTTCTGGTACAAATTCATATAATTATTCTAAAACTATAGAAATAAAATAAACGAATTCGCTGTTTTTTCAACACTTAAAGTAAAGAGACACACGAGATTCTGATATCTATTTTAAACTTTTGTACAGATATTTGAATCTCGTGTTTGTCTACACTTATTTTTAAGTATATTTAATATCGTAACAATTAACAATGTTAACGCCAATTTCAGTTCGTTTTATTCTTAAATGCAAATAACAAGCCTTTTGCATTTAAAACACTTGTTATTTGCATCCAAAGAATA
>OGEI01000124.1_pt1 | contig 64608 bp, 58 predicted proteins | sample 1570631 | NCBI WGS metagenome assembly OGEI01 (sample SAMEA2582139, study PRJEB24529) | metagenome | biome: Human gut stool | place: China | collected 2011
ATTGAAAATTTCAAAGAATTTTCAGGGTTGTTTTACTGTTCAGTTATCAATGTTCTTTTTTGTTGCCTGCGTTTATTCATCAGCGCCGACAGCTTTAATAGAATATCATGTTTGTCATTATTTGTCAACAACTTTTTGATATTTTTTATTTTTCTTTACATCATTGTGTTTGTTTAGCCAAAAACAAGAATCATCAATGATGTGAACGGAGAAGGAGGGATTTGAACCCTCGCGCCGTGTTACCGACCTGCACCCTTTCCAGGGGTGTCCCTTCAGCCTCTTGGGTACTTCTCCTAATGTATCATTAAGATACGACACCTTGGCGTCTGTTATTTTCCATATTCAGTTCTTAGGAAAACAAAAGCACTTATCTACGTAAGTGCTTTAGAAGCGGAGAGGATGGGATTCGAACCCATGCGCCCGTGAAGACAAACGGTTTTCAAGACCGCCCCGTTATGACCACTTCGGTACCTCTCCATATTCCATATATTCTGTGTCGTTATTGCTGTGCCGCACTGACGACTTTGTTATAATATCATCATGTCTATAGTTTGTCAACAAGTTTTTTTAACTTTTTTTGATATTTTTTAGAACAACCCTGCAAAGTCGCTTATTTACTGGGTTTGCGGTCACAATATTTTTTTGCATTTTTATCATAAAAAGCCTGTATTTATATCTTTATAAAACTTCTCCTTCACGCATACACTGTCATATGCTGAGCATACCTTCCTATATCTGTATCTGTACAAAACTCCTCCCTCATATATACACTGTCATATGTTGGGCATACCTTCCTATATCTGTATCTATATAAAACCAACAAGCACATTTTCTCTAATTACTTTCGTCAATTAATAATCAATACTACCCATTCATATGCGTTTTATATATTTTAACTACAAATAAGCAGATACAAAAAAATGCACAAAAACAATTTGTTCTTGTTTGTACTACAGATACATTTCAATAGATTATGAAAAATTCTTTTTTCTAACACTGACATACTTCTGCAATATTTTAAATTTGCTCATTTATAGTATTTTAATTTTAATATATCTACAAAAAGTAAACTTACAGAATAAAAACGAGCAGTCAAGACTTTTGCATTTAAATCAAAAAAGGGGATGTCGCGCAAAGCGCTATTCATACAATATGTAGATACTAAATCTGTTATTAATATCTGCATATTGTATAGATTATGCTTAATGCGACAGCTCCTTGAAATTATATGTATATATCTTTATTTAACGCAATTTACATGCTGACTTTCGTGTTCTGGGACAGGAATATCTGCGTTACAAGTATGTCTTCTGGTGTTGTTGCTTTTATATTGGTATATTCTGACAGAGTCATTTTTACCTTTGTGTGCATATATCGCTCTGAAACCATAGCATCGTCTGTTATTCCTGACTTGTCATTGTCTGCGTACAGCCTGTCATACGCCTCCATTATAAGCCCATATTCAAATACCTGAGGGGTCTGTATCTGCCACAGGGTACTTCTGTCTGGCGTATTAACAGCAATACCATCTGTGTCAACTACTTTTATCGTATCTTTAACTGGAACTGCCGCAACGCATGCCTTATACTGCATAACATCCCTCATGCATGCATTAATGATATTATCAGTTACGCATGGTCTTGCTCCGTCATGTATGAAAATATTATTTTGCACACCAGATACAGCATTATCTGCGTTATTCACATCACGTGAACTATTCCTTATGCAGTTAAGCCCCGAATATACCGAATCATATCTTTCTGCGCCGCCTTCAGCTATACCTATAATCTTTCTATATGAATAGTCCTGTATGAGTTTTTCCATATATTCTCTATAATCAGAAGATGTTACAAGCACTATTCCATCAATATTGCTGTTATGTTCAAATGTATCTATAGAATGACACACCATCGGCTTGCCGTTCAGCTCCATAAACTGCTTGGGAACTGCACTCTTCATTCTTGAGCCTTTTCCACCTGCCAATATTATCGCATAGTTCATACACATCTCATCTTCCTTTCCTGTGTTCTTTATATTCTCTCACATCCGGCAATAGTTAACACTAATAATCTTCTACTTTCCTAAGTCCGCAAGAATAACCTTTGTTCCAATAGGAGTAATCTTAATAACTATAAATTAATCCCAATTACTTTAGACCGATTGCCTTAAATCATCCCAAACCTATTCTCTATATTCTCTCACCCAGCTTAAGATTAGGCACTGCATTGAGGTCGTAGCCGTGTCTTGTTCCTGATATATATTCATAATATGCCGCTACACCAATCATAGCCGCATTGTCTGTACAGAATATTGGCGATGGTGAATAGAACTTAATATCGTTCTTCTCACACTCCTCCTTTAAAGCCTTTCTTAAGGCAGAATTGGACGCAACTCCACCTGCTACAGCGAGCTTGTCCATTCCACTCTCCTTTGTAAGACGTATGGCTCTTGATACAAGCGCATCTACAACAGCTTTCTGGAATGATGCTGCAAGGTCTGCCTTGTTGATTGTTTCACCCCTCATCTCTGCTGAATTAATATAGTTCAGTACCGCTGACTTTATTCCACTAAAAGAAAAGTCATATGGTGCATCATCAACATGTGCCCTCGGAAATACTATGGCATCAGGATTACCCTCTTTAGCCACCTTATCTATCTTAGGGCCGCCCGGATAGCCTAATCCTATAGCTCTTGCCACCTTGTCAAATGCCTCTCCAGCTGCATCATCTCTTGTCCGTCCGATTATATCAAAGCTTCCATAATCATTTACCTTTACAAGATGAGTATGTCCTCCGGATACAACAAGTGCCACAAATGGCGGCTCAAGTTCCTTATTTTCTATATAATTGGCTGCAATATGTCCCTCAATGTGATGAACTCCTACAAGCGGCTTTCCTGTTGCAAATGCGATGGCCTTAGCCTCAGCAACACCGACAAGAAGCGCTCCAACAAGTCCCGGACCATAAGTCACTCCTATTGCATCTATGTCATCTAAAGTCACTTTTGCCTCATCAAGTGCCATTCTGATAACCGGATTAATATTTTCTATATGCTTTCTCGAGGCTATCTCTGGAACTACTCCACCATACTCTGTATGAATTGCTATCTGTGAATTAATCACATTGGATAATATTGTTCTTCCATTCTTAACAACTGCTGCCGCTGTTTCATCGCATGAACTCTCAATAGCCAGTATCAGCACATCCTTCTGTTCTTCCATCATAATCTCCATTCTTTATGCTCATTTAGCCCAAATCTACTGAATCAACCAGTTCCCAGTACAATATCTTCCACTTGCCGGAATTATCCTTCCTGAGTGTAAACTTTGTACCGGAAGTATGCAGATTACTGCCTTCACGTATATAATACACAAGCTGTAATGATGCATAATCCCTGTTATTAAAGGTAGTATACTTTGTATCACTGGCACTCTGTATACTAAAGCTGTTTATTCTTGCATCATTACTTCGGTATACATTAATATCATCCTTTAATGCCTGCATAAACTCATCATCTGTCTGGGTTCCCTTAAGTTCATCATCAAACAGTAATCTTGCCTGATGTCCAAGCTTTTCTATATCTTCGTCTGTTATGTCAGGTTCATAGTATTCCTTTGTTATTCTTGCATAAAGCTTCACAACATCCCTGACTGACTCTGGATAATTGTCACTTATATTCCTTGTTGTAAGATAAGCCAGCTCCTCATTCTGTACAGCCTGGTCGGTTGCATCTTTTTCAGCTGGCTTATTAGCCAGATAATAATAATATCCCAGGCACAATGCTGCACATATTATTACAATAATTACCATTTTCCAGTGTTTTCTCATAGGCTGCTCCTTTTTAGATTACTCTTTTTAAGTTATTCTTCATCCTCAAAGTTAAGTGTAACGCTCTGTCTGTCTTTTGCTGCACGCACATTTTTAAATATATGCTTTATATTGCCAACATAGTCCGCCGGACGGATGAGCGAAGGACTATAGTGTGTAAGCCACATTTCCTTGACATTTGCCTTCTTGGCAAGCTCTGCCGCCTCATAGAAGGTCATATGCTTGTATTCCCTTGCCTTGGCATCCTTATCCTTCTCTCCATACATACCTTCGCATATGAAAAGGTCTGACTCTAAGGCATTATCAACTATTGCCTGCACTGGTCTTGTATCCGTGCAGTATGTAAGCTTTATGCCCTTTCTAGGCGCTCCCATAACCATATCAGGTGTATAAGTCACACCCTCATGCTCTACTGCCTGTCCATGCTGCAGCTTATTCCATATACGGCATGGTATTCCAAGTTCCTTTGCCTTGTCAGCATTGAACTTTCCTATTCTAGGTATACTGATAGTATACCCATAACATGTAACCGCGTGATTAACACGGAATGCCTCTATCTCATATCCTTTTATCTGAAAATGCTCCTGCTGCCCGCTAAGCTCTATCATATTAATCTCAAAAGGCAGTTCAGGTGCTATTACTCTCAACGCATTTACAACTCTTGTAAGCCCCTTAGGACCGATAAGAGTGAGTGGTTCCTTTCTGTCGGAGTTACCCATAGTAAGCAGAAGCCCCGGAAGACCGCTTATATGGTCTGCATGATAATGCGTAAAGCATATGATATCTATCGGATTATAACTCCACCCTTTTTCCTTTATGGCTATCTGAGTTCCTTCACCACAATCTATAAGCAGGCTGCTCCCGTTATATCTTGTCATAAGTGAAGTGAGCCATCTGCCGGGAAGTGGAAGCATTCCGCTTGTTCCTAATAAACATACGTCTAACATACCGGCTCCTTTCCTAATTGTATTATTTTACTATAAATGAGCAAACTAAAAATATTGTACAAGTATGTCTACGTTATAAAAACAAATTGTCATAATCCATTGAAATACATCTGAGGTACAAACAGAAGTAAATCATTTTTGTGCATTTTTCTGTATTTGCTCATTTATAGTTATTTTAATTATTTACACCGTATAGGTTGTTTTTGACATAACTATGGCATCTTCCACAGGTTTCTCATAAAACCTCTTTCTGACACCTATAGGATTGTAGCCAAGCTTATTATAAAGCTGCTTTGCCGCCTCATTGCTCTGGCGTACTTCTAAAAAGAATATAGTAACGTCCTTCTCTTTAGCCTTCTTTTCCATTTCTTTAAGAAGTGCCTCGGCGACACCCCTTCTTCTGTAGGCAGGATGAACCGCAACATTGGTTACGTTGCCCTCTCCCATAACAGTCCACATTCCGCAGTATCCGGCTATCTCACCTGTACACTCACATACAAGATACACATTGTCAGGATTAGCTGCTGCATCCCTGAAAGACTTTTCTGACCATGGCAGGGAAAATATCTGGTTCTCAATCTGTGATACAAAAGGTATATCCTGCTCCTGCATCGCTCTAATATGGTACTCCATAATCATTCTCCATTCCAATAATACTGTATACTGACCTTTACTGTGCCTTGTTATGTTCTCTTTCTGCCTGTGAAGGTCTTAAGTAATCAGGCTTCATCTCATCTGAGCTTATAGTCTTTCCAGCCTTTGCCATATCCATAGCAGCGAGTGCCACGCTTGATGCCCTCTGTGTCTTTATATGCGCAGGTGCAAAGCTGTATTCGCACTTAAGATTATCTTTGATATAAGCTCCTGCCACATCTATGCCGTCACCAACAAATACAACATTTTCATTCTTCTCATTTAACATATCGACAAGTTCTTCGTAAGGTATAAGGCACTGCTTACTTACCACCTCTAACTTACCGCCGTTAAACCTGTATAAGCCTGTGTATAAATGCTTTCTTCTTGCATCCATCACAGGGCATATAAGTCTGTCATCACCGATGAGATTATATGCCATAGCTTCAAGTGTAGGTACTGCAACCATTGGTTTATTCTTCGCAAGTGCTATGCCCTTGCCTGTAGCCGCACCTATCCTTAAGCCTGTAAATGAGCCCGGGCCGTCAGACACTGCAACTATATCTATATCTGACACATCTGTTTCTGTCATACGGCATATCTCATCTATCATTGGAAGTAACGTCTGTGAATGTGTTTTCTTGTAATTAATAGTATATTCAGCGATAAGTGTGTCCTCTGTCATAATAGCGACAGAAGCTGTAACTGCTGAACTCTCAATAGCTAATACTTTCATACTTTTCTCCTAACCTGTGAATACTGGTACACACCTGACATTTATGAATTCTTCACTTCTATTCTTCTGTAGTCAAAGCCTTTGGATAAGTCCTTGCTTATAGTGATATATGTCGCATTTTCAGGCATAATCTCACTTATAAGATTGCCCCATTCAATAAGGCACACGCCCTCAGAATAGAAGTACTCCTCATAGCCTATCTCATCCATCTCTGTTATATCACCTATCCTGTATACATCAAAATGATACAGCGGCAGCCTGCCCTCGTGATATTCCTGAACTATTGTAAATGTAGGACTGTTGATAGGTTCATTGATACCAAGTCCCTTGGCAAAGCCCTGTGTAAATACAGTCTTTCCAACGCCAAGGTCACCATCAAGACAGTATACATCCCCTGCTTTAGCTGACTTTCCCATATTAAAGCCAAGTTCATATGTTTCCTTTGAATTATGTGTTTCTGTAATCATATCCATCTTCCATTCCTGTGTATACACATCATAAATAGCTTTACATTATTACTCTTTATATGCTGCAAGCTTGTCTGTATTAACCTTTACCTGAAATGCCTTGAGGTGCTCTTTTGCCATATTGACAAAATCGACTGCCTTACCGTTAAAATCTCTTACAGGTATTATATTGGCATTAACTGTAGTCATATATACATCAATGCTTCTTCCATCGAACTTTATCTTGTATATCTTATCCCAAGAAAGTGTTTCTGTAACATCGCCAAGACTTACTGTTATACCGGAGTCATCAATTCTGTAGTGAACTTTCTCCTTAAATGTAACAACACTTTGCATCTGTCTTTTAGCCCTGAGTATCATATCAGCCGATGGGAATACAAGGAAAAATACGCCAAACACGCCAACCATAAGCGTGTATGACACATTTACCTTTCCTGCTGATATGACTGAAAGAACTATAAGTATCAGGGCAAGCAGTATTTCTGCCATACCCGATACTGTATGATACTTATGATAAAACTTGAACCTTATAAGGTCTTTTTGTGTAACCTTGCTGTCAAACTCAATAACACTATTCATCCCATTAATCCGCCTTTCTGTTTAGTGCATAAACTTCTCTAAGCCTCTTAAGTTAAGCCCCTGCTGCTTATTCTTTCTTCTGTTATGGTTTCTGTCTGAATTATTGTTATCTCTTGTGTTTTTGTTATTACCGCTGTACTTTTTATTGTTCTTATCGCCACCCTCAGCGTTCTTTCGTCCTCTGTTGGCTGCCGCCTTCTCATCAAGTATCATTGATAATGATATTCTGCCCTTATTAGCATCTACATCTATAACTCTGACATCTACGATATCACCTACGCTGACAACATCAAGCGGATGCTCAACTCTTCTTTCTGCACTCATCTGTGATATATGTACAAGTCCATCCTGATGAACTCCGATATCAACAAATGCGCCAAAGTCAATTACATTTCTTACTGTACCCTTAAGTATCATCCCCGGTGTAAGGTCTTTCATATCAAGCACGTCTTTTCTTAATATTGGCTTAGGCATCTCATCTCTTGGGTCTCTTCCCGGCTTTTCAAGCTCTTTTACTATATCTTCAAGCGTTATTGTACCTATGCCAAGTTCATCGGCAAGCCTGCTCATATCTTCTATCTTAGACTTAAGTCCTATAAGCTCTCCTGAACTTATTGACTCTATATCACAGCCCATAACCTCTAAAAGCTTCTTAGCCGCATCATAGCTCTCCGGATGCACGCTTGTAGCATCCAGAGGATTGTCACCGCCAGTTATTCTCATAAAGCCTGCGCACTGCTCAAACGCCTTTGGACCTAACTTTGCAACCTTAAGAAGCTGCTTTCTGTTAGTAAATCTTCCGTTAGTTTCCCTGTAATCAATAATATTCTTTGCAACAGCTTTTGATATGCCTGATATATATTCAAGAAGTGAAGCCGAAGCTGTGTTAAGGTCTACACCTACTTTATTAACACTGTCTTCTACAACTCCGCCAAGTGTTTCGCTTAACTTCTTCTGGTTCATATCGTGCTGGTACTGGCCTACACCGATTGACTTAGGGTCTATCTTAACAAGCTCTGCAAGTGGGTCCTGCACTCTTCTTGCTATAGATACTGCACTTCTCTGATTTACATCAAAGTCAGGGAATTCCTCTGTTGCAAGCTTACTTGCTGAATATACGGATGCCCCTGCCTCATTAGTTATGACATAGTCTACATCAGTAAGGTTATATTCCTTTATCATATCAGATATAATCTGTTCTGACTCTCTTGACGCCGTTCCGTTACCGCAGGATATAAGATTGACATTGTACTTCTTTATGAGGTCTGCAACTATCTTCTTAGTTTCCTCAACCTTGTTAAATGGCTCTGTAGGGTACACAACCTTTGTTGCGAGTACTTTTCCTGTAGCATCGACTATAGCAAGCTTACAGCCGTTTCTAAAGCCCGGGTCCCATCCAAGAACTACTTTTCCAGCTATAGGTGGCTGTAAAAGAAGCTGCTCAAGGTTCTTGCCAAATACCTTTATAGCGCCGTCTTCTGCTGTTTCTGTAAGTGTATTTCTTATTTCTCTTTCTATAGCCGGTGCTATAAGTCTGTTGTAGGCATCCTTTATGCACTCTGTAAGATAAGGTGTTGTATACTCGTTATCGTCCTTGATTATCTGCTTTGCAAGGTATCTTAACACTCTATCCTCTGGTGCTTCCACCTTTACTGTGAGGAACTTTTCATTCTCACCACGGTTAATAGCAAGTATTCTGTGTCCCGGAATAGATGCTATGGCTTCGTTGTAGTCGTAGTAGTTCTCATATACAGACTCTGCCTCTGCATCCTTTGCTGCTACGACTATCTTTCCCTCTTTAAATGTTATATCTCTTATATATGTTCTGTAATCAGCAACATCTGATATCTGTTCAGCTATAATATCAAGCGCACCTGCAGCTGCATCCTCTGCACTCTTTACTTCCTTTCCCTCTTCTTCTAATATGTACTTTGCTGCCTCTGTGAGAATGTCACTCTCTGCATCCTGCTTCATAATGTACTCAGCAAGAGGCTCAAGCCCCTTCTCCTTTGCTATAGTCGCCCTTGTTCTTCTCTTCTGCTTATATGGTCTGTAAAGGTCTTCTACAAGCACCATAGTCTGGGCTGCCATAATCTGCTCCTTAAGCTCATCTGTAAGCTTGCCCTGCTCTTCTATGCTTGCAATAACCTGTGTTTTTCTATCTTCAAGATTACGCAGATACTTAAGTCTGTCATCTAATTCACGGAGCTGTTCATCATTTAAAGCCCCTGTGACTTCCTTTCTGTATCGTGCTATGAACGGTATTGTGCAGCCCTCATCTATGAGCTTTACTGCTGCATCAACCTGCGATGTCTTAACACTTAACTCTTCTGCAATCTTTTTAATAATATCCATTGTAAAACTCCATTTCTATTACTTTTTTATCAACACTTTATTATAACAACTGCGGACTTTATTATCAAGTTACTGTTCACTGCTATGCAATTCTGCCAGATATGAATATTATCATCTACTGTCAAGCATACAATGCGCCTCTCCTGACAGAAGCATTTATAAAACAAGGGAGAATTCACACATACAGTTGATGTAAGTGAATTCTCCCTGTTGCCAGCTTATGTAAAACCTGTTATTTAATATTTTTCTTCATCTGCTCAAGTTCATCATCAATGTTTTTTACACTTGAAAATGAGCTGTCAATGTCGTCACCTTTGCCCTTGCGTGATGACTTTTTCTTCTTGTCATCAGATGCGCTGCCTGCAAAAAGCACCTTTGCTACAAGTCCGGCACCACCGAATATAAGTACAAGAAGTAATATCCATTCGTATAAAGTCATTGAACTAAGATGAATATGTGTTGACATTATGACTGATACTATTATAAGAAGTACCGAAAATGCTGTGAACACCTTTGATGCAAAGTTAGCACCAGTTGTAAACATCCATATAATTCCGATAATAAGTGGAACTATAATCAGTCCAGATGAAAATCTTCCTCCGCCAAATGAGAAAAATCCACCATATCCTGAAAATACAATAACCTTCTGCGAAAGTATATACAGTCCTACTGCAAGCATAACAATACCTGCCACGAACTGCATAAGTTCATTCTTTGCTTCCTTCATAAGCCTTCCCCCGTCTTTCCATCCGGCTGTACTGTGTTTTTCACCTTACAACACCAGATAGCTCTTGTTATATGTACCAAAAAAACCTAACTATGAGCAGGCTCATATGAGTTTAAACCTTTTTGACCCTGTTATCATACACTATGCTTCCGGAACAAATACTCCGTAGATTGTTCTTATAGCATCCTCAAAGTATCTGTTTCTTACGCCGATGATTATGTTGAGCTCACTTGAACCCTGGTCAATCATCTTTATGTTTATCTTAGACTTTGCAAGTGCTGAGAATATGTTGCCTGCAAGTCCTGAGTTATTTCTCATGCTTCTTCCTACAACAGCGATAAGTGCAAGGTCTGACTCAAGCTCTATTGTGTCTGGATTAACTGCTCTGTGAAGCTCTGCTAAAACCTTCTGCTCTTTCTCAACGAATTCATCCTGATGGACAAATACTGTCATAGTATCTATACCAGATGGCATATGCTCGAATGATATTCCATTGTCCTCGAATACCTGAAGCACCTTTCTTCCAAATCCTATCTCGGAATTCATCATATCCTTATCGATTGTAATAGATACAAATCCCTTCTTACCTGCAATACCTGTTATAATGCAGTCAGGCCTGTTACATGTTGTTTCAACAATCATAGTACCCTTATCCTGTGGTGCATTAGTATTACGGATATTGATTGGAATTCCTTCCTTTCTTACAGGGAATATTGCTGATTCATGAAGAACAGTTGCACCCATATATGAAAGCTCTCTTAATTCCTTATATGTGATAATCTCGATTGGTCTTGGATTATCTACTATTCTTGGGTCTGCCGCAAGGAAACCAGATACATCTGTCCAGTTCTCGTATACATCAGCCTTTATAGCTCTTGCTACGATTGAACCTGTCACATCTGAACCGCCTCTTGAAAATGTCTTTACAGCACCGTTTGGCATAGCACCGTAGAAGCCCGGAATAACCGCTGCCTTTACATTGGCTAATCTGTCCTGCATAACCTGATTAGTCTTTTCGCCATCGAATTCACCGTTGGCATCAAAGCATATAACTGTAGCTGCATCTATGAACTCATAACCAAGATAATTAGCCATAATTATACCATTGAGGTACTCACCTCTTGAAGCTGCATAGTCTGTACCAGCCTTTGCTTCAAAATTCTTCTTGATTGTTTCAAACTGCTCCTTTAATGAAAGCTTTAAGCTAAGACCCTTTATAATCTCGTTGTATCTTTCCTCTATAGCCTTTAACTGCTTGTCAAAGTTCTTACCTGCTTCTGCCTCTGCATAGCACTTATAAAGCATATCTGTAACTTTTGTATCCTCTGGAAATCTCTTTCCTGGTGCTGAAGGAACAACGAATCTTCTGCTCTCTTCTGCTCTTATTATGTTTCCAACCTTCTTAAACTGTTCTGCACTTGCAAGTGAACTTCCACCGAACTTAACTACTTTTACCATTACTTTTTACCTTTCCTCATATTTATTGTTATTTTATTAACTAAGCTTAGTATCATCTATTCTTATTCTTGAGATAACATTTACCTTAGCTGCTGCCTCTGCAAACTTTCCTTCTGTCATAATGCCTGTCACAAAGCCATACTCGTTATCAAGACCGTCTGCCTTAACTACATTGACATCGCCGAAAAGCTCTTTAACTGTAGCTTCTGTCACATCAGCAGGAACTCTTACGAAAAATCTTCTCTCTTCCTCGCTTGTATCTGCAAGTGTGAGCTTCTCATCATCCCAGATTACCATAACATTAGTTCCTTTATGCTTAACGCAGTCGATTATATCGCCGACTACCGCACTTGCTGTAGGAAGCTTTCCTGCTCCTGCACCAAAGAACATAACGTCACCAACCATATTACCATTAACATATATTCCGTTAAGAACTCCATTGACATTATACAATGGATGTGTTGTATCAATAAGGAATGGTGAAGTTATTGCATACACCTTTCCGTCTTTTCTGTAGCTTGTAGCTAAAAGCTTGATAACACAGCCCATCTTTTCTGCATACTTGAAGTCTTCGTTTGATATCTTTGTGATACCCTCTGTTGTAATCTCTTCAAAGTTCACAGTCTTGCCGCCTGCAAGTGATGTAAGAATAGCTATCTTTCTGCATGCATCATATCCTTCAACATCTGCCTCAGGATTACGCTCTGCATATCCAAGCTCCTGCGCTTCCTTTAACACTTCCTGATATGAACTTCCCTCATTGCTCATCTTTGTGAGAATGTAGTTAGTTGTTCCGTTCATAATACCTGTAATCTTAGTAATCTCATCTGCTGTAAGAGCCTGATTAAGTGGTCTGATAATAGGAATTCCGCCGCCTACAGATGCCTCAAACATAAAGTTTAAGCTGCGCTCCTTTGCCATGGCAAGAAGCTCTGCTCCGTGTGCTGCAACAAGTGCCTTGTTAGAAGTACATACGCTCTTTCCTGCTTCAAGCGCTCTTTTAACAAATGTAAATGCCGGTTCAACACCTCCCATAACCTCAACAACAACATCTATCTCATCATCATTTATAATAAGGTCTATATCGTGTACTATCTTTTCCTGAACAGGGTCACCCGGAAAATCTCTTAAGTCTAATACACTCTTAACCTCTATAGACTTACCTGCTTTTTTTAATATTGATTCTGCGTTAGTGTTAAGTATCTCAACAACGCCAGAACCGACAGTTCCATAACCTAATACTGCTACTTTTGCCATATTATCCTCCATGTATTTTATTATTAGGATGTATACAGACTTCTGCATTGCGTTGCAATCCATATCATCTACAATTTACATCATATTACAGTGATGCATCACTGCTTAATATCTTTAAGTATCTTACTCCTGAAAGCTGTTCTATCTCTTCTATCATCATTGATGCATCACCAGTAGTTGGAAGTATCTCAACACTTAAAGTAAGTGATGCAATACCATTTACAGGGATAGTCTGATGAATAGTAAGTATATTGGCCTTGAATTCAGCTACTTTATTAAGCACAACCGATAAAAGTCCAGGCTCATCATCCATTGACAGTACAAATGTAATCGTCTTACCCTTGGAATTATCCCTGAACGGAAATATATCATCCTTATACTTGTAATATGAGCTTCTGCTTATACCAACTTTTTCTGTTGCATCGGCTATAGATATATTCTTATTCTCTATAAGCCTGTTTGCTTCTGCTACCTTTAAAAGCACCTCTGGCAGGGCTTTCTGCTTAACAACATAATATTTAATATTATCTTTCATTCTATTATGCCTTTCCGGACACTTAATGTAACCAGGTATATTCAAGTCTTTTGTGTGTTTCACAGGAAGACAGTTGTACTCGGTACAAAGAATGGTAGCACATATCTGATATAAAAGCAAGTTATTTTCTACGCATATAATAGGCAATATTATGTTGGGAAAAAGTACTGAAATATGTAAATATATAAGCAGCAATATAGCACTATATACATATATTGAGGAAACTACAACTAAGAGTATCTTAGAAAATTCAACATACACCTGATACTTTCATCATAATAAAAAAGAAAAACCCCCGCACAACGGGAGAGGAATGCGGGGGTTCATATATAAAAACAATGCCTCAGTGCACTATCTTTATCATATTTAATTATCAGAGCCTTTCGCTCTGTATTTAATACTACATCAATCTATGTCACAACGTAAATAGTGCTTTAGTACCATAAAGTCATATTATTTCCTTTCACGGTCGAAAACGCTGGCTAAATATTTCATAGCATTAAGATGGTCCCAGTTCAGCTGTCCCTTCTTCATACGCCACTTCCAGTTGTTTCCAAGGCTGGAAGGGAAGTTCATACGTGCTGCATTGTCAAGCTTTAATATATCCTGCACTGCAAATATAGTAATAACAGCAACACTTGAGTAAGCTGCCCTGAATACCATATCAACCATGCGGTGCTTATCCCTTGTATCAAGATAATCATAGGCAAAACCTAACTCGCCGTCATTTCTTTCGTTAAAGAAACCAAGAAGCGTTTCGTTGTCGTGGGTTCCGCCATAACATATGCAGTTACGTGTGTAGTTATATGGAAGGTGAGGATTTTTCCTGTCACCGCCGAAAGCAAACTCGAGTACCTTCATACCCGGATAATTATTGTGTTCAAGCACCTGCTCAACCTCCGGAATACTTACTCCGAGGTCTTCGGCTATAATCTTCTTATCACCAATAGACTCATTGATTGCATCTAAAAGCTTCTGACCCGGTCCCTGTTCATATGAGCCCTGTCTTGCATCCGGCATATCATAAGGAATAGTGTAATACTTTATAATTCCAAGGAAATGGTCTATTCTTATAACATCATATAATCTGGCAGAGTTCTTCATACGCTTTCTCCACCATAAGAAGCCATCAGACTCCATCTTATCCCAGTCATACAGAGGGTTGCCCCACTTCTGACCCTTATCTGAAAATGCATCTGGTGGAACACCTGCAACCTTTACCGGCGTAAGGTTTTCATCAAGCTGGAATTCACCCTGATTAGCCCACACGTCAACGCTGTCATAACCCATATATATAGGAATATCGCCGACTATCTCTATACCATTGGAATTAGCATACTCTTTAAGGCGGTTCCACTGTGTGTAGAACTCATACTGTATAAAGTTCCAGTAACCTATGTCATCTGCAAGTTCCTGTTCGTACTTCTTCATAGCATCCGCACGTCTGAACTTGATGTCATCATCCCACTCACCCCATGACTTCTGGTCAAAATGAGCCTTTAATGACATAAACATAGAGTAGTCCTTAAGCCAGTCAGCATTATCCTTTACAAAGTTATCAAACTTCTTGTATATCGGAAGCCCCTTATCAAGCACCGACTTTGCCTTAACGCACTGCTCTTTAAATCTTTCATACGCTTTTCTTAATATGACAAATCTTCCATTATACATTTTCTCATAGCTTACATAGCGGTCATCACCAAGATAGCCGTCATAGTTTACTGGAAATCTGTTGTTAAGTGCATCATCCTCGGATACATTTACAGGAATAAAACCGTCACCCCAGTCAACTGCTAATACCTCAGACTTAAGAAGAAGTCCGTCCTCAATAAGCACATCAAGGTCTACAAAATATGGATTACCTGCAAATGCTGAATATGGCTGGTATGGACTGTCACCATAGGTTGTAGGACCGACCGGAAGCACCTGCCAGTACTTGTGGTTGGTATCCCTCACAAAATTAACAAAATCATAGGCATCTTTTCCAAGCGTTCCTATTCCATATGGTGATGGAAGAGAACTTATTGCCATCAATATTCCCGCATTTCTTTTAAAACTATTGCCACTTCCCATATAATCTCCATTCCACAGATATCTGACACTCTGACACAGTATCTGTATTATATTTAATTACTCTTCATCTGTTCAGCGAATTCTTTAATTCCTTCTGCTTCCTCTTCTGATAATATCTTGTTAATATCAAGAAGGATAACAAGCTTGTTATCAATACTTGCAACTCTGTCTAAGTACTCTGTATCGTCTGACTTTGCAAGATTAGGCATAGGTGATATCTTTTCTGGGTCTAACTCACCTATCTCGATAACCTCATCAACCTCAAGTGCTATCTTCATATCTGGAAGATTTACTATAACTGTATTATTGCCCTTTGTTCTGTCCTCCATATTAAACTTTTCCTTAAGGCACATAACAGGAATAACCTCTCCTCTTAAGTTGACGATACCACTTATGTATCTCATTGAATTAGGAACTGGTACAACATCTACCTGCTTTTCAATAGACTGTACAAGATTAATATCCACTCCGAACTCCTGTTCACCAAGTCTGAATACGACTGGTCTGATATAATCTGTCATAACTTCTCCTTTCGCATATATGCATAAACATAAATAATTATTCTTCTTTTCTTCCCGTTGATATCCAGTTAAGATATGCATTGATAAATGGATCTATATTACCATCAAGGACACTTGCTGCATTACCTACATCCTTGTTAGTTCTGTGGTCTTTAACCATAGTATATGGCTGAAGCACATAGCTTCTTATCTGGTTGCCAAAGTTAATATCCTTGACATCACCTCTTATGTCGGATGACTTCTGTGCATTTTCTTCCTGCTTCATCATATAAAGCTTTGCCTTTAACATCTGCATAGCCTTATCCTTATTCTGATGCTGTGACCTTTCATTTTGGCACTGCACAACTATTCCTGTAGGAAGGTGTGTAATTCTTATCGCTGATGAAGTCTTGTTGATATGCTGTCCGCCAGCACCACTTGACCTATAGGTATCTATTCTTAAGTCATCATCATTAATCTGTACATCCACATCTTCATCTATATCCGGCATAACATCACATGATACAAATGATGTCTGTCTTTTTCCTGCCGCATTGAATGGCGATATTCTTACAAGTCTGTGAACACCATGTTCTGACTTTAAGTGTCCGTATGCGTTCTCTCCTGATATTTCAATCGTTACCGACTTAATACCAGCCTCATCACCTTCAAGATAATCAATAGTTTCTGTTGTATAGCCGTGCTTTTCTGCCCATCTTGTATACATACGTAAAAGCATCTGGCACCAGTCACAGCTTTCTGTTCCACCTGCACCTGCATGAAGTGTAAGTATCGCATTACATTTGTCATACTCACCTGAAAGAAGTGTATCTATCCTTATCGATTCTATCTTTTCTTCAAATGTAGTAATCTCTTCTTCTATCTCCGGAATAAGTGATTCATCGTCTGCCTCATCTGCCATCTCTATAAGAACATTGATATCCTCAAGTCCTGACTTAAGTGAGTCGTACCCTTCAAATGAGTCCTTAAGTCCCTTAAGCTCTTTCATAGCCTTCTGTGACTTATCAGGGTCATCCCAGAAGCCGGGTGCCTCCATATCTGCCTCAAGTTCCTCTATGCGCTTCTTCTTGCTGTCAAGGTCAAGTGACTTCTTAATATCGCCTAACTGCTTATCATAGCCTGATATCCTGTATCTGAACTGATCTAATTCTACCACAATATACCTCTTTATTAATTACTTTTAGTTAGTTATTTAAGGAAACTATATTAAAGCTTTCCTATAACTGTTACACATAAAATAAGAGGATGTCCACTCTTATCTTTCAATCAATGATACTATCATATCACATAATTGAAAAATTTCATAGTATGACATCCCCTGTCTTTTAAATATCGTATTACTCTTATGCCTTTCTTCCACAGCAGTTCTTATACTTCTTGCCGCTTCCACAAGGACATAAGTCGTTAGGATATATCTTCTTGTCTGTGCGCTTAACAGGTCCTTTCACAGATGGTCCTTCATCCTTGTTAGTTCCTGTAACCTTGGCTACCTGCTCTCTTTCGACCTTCTCTTCTACCTGGATATGCATAAGAAGTCTTACAGTATCCTCAGTAATAGCCTGTGTCATCTCATCAAACATATCATAACCCATCATCTTGTACTGTACAACCGGGTCTTTCTGTCCATATGCCTGAAGTCCTATACCCTGCTTAAGCTGATCCATATCATCGATATGGTCCATCCACTTTCTGTCTATAACCTTAAGAAGAACAACTCGTTCTATCTCTCTTATAGTTTCTGGCTCTGGGAACATAGCTTCCTTATCTTCATATAACTTTACAGCCTTTTCCTTAAGTACATGAGTAAGTTCATTCTTATTCTTGACATTCTCATCATATACAACTGGCTCTACAGGAATAGTTGGAAGAAGAAGCTCGTTAATCTCATCATAATTCCACTCGTCAGCGCTCTTGTCATCACTTACACAACGATTTACAACACCTTCAACAAAGTCAGTAATCATCTTCATGATAGAAGAACGCATACTTTCACCATCAAGTACTCTTCTTCTCTCAGCATACATAATCTCTCTCTGTTCGTTCATAACCTGATCGTACTCAAGAAGATGGCATCTGATACCATAGTTGTTAGTTTCAATCTTCTTCTGTGCTGTTTCTATAGCATTGCTTAAAAGCTTATGCTCTATCTGGTCATTCTCACCAACACCTAACTTGTTAAATGTGTTCATAAGTGTTTCCTGTGCGAATAATCTCATAAGATTATCCTCAAGTGAGATATAGAAACGTGACTCACCCGGATCTCCCTGACGTCCGGCACGTCCACGTAACTGGTTATCGATACGTCTTGACTCATGTCTTTCTGTACCTATAATCTTAAGACCGCCTGCTGCCCTTGCCTCATCATCAAGCTTGATATCAGTACCACGGCCTGCCATATTAGTAGCAATAGTAACTGCACCATGCTTACCAGCCTCAGCAACTATCTCAGCCTCAAGCTCATGATACTTAGCATTCAGTACATTATGAGGAATACCTCTCTTCTTAAGCATATCGCTTAAAAGCTCTGATGTATCAATATTAATAGTACCAACAAGTACTGGCTGTCCTTTTTCGTGTGATGCTGCAACTTCTTCTACTACTGCATTGAACTTGCCCTTCATAGTCTTGAATACAGCATCATTGTGGTCTATTCTTGCAACTGGTCTGTTAGTAGGAACTTCTACAACGTCCATATTGTAAATTCCTCTGAACTCCTTCTCTTCTGTAAGAGCTGTACCAGTCATACCCGCTTTCTTATCAAACTTGTTAAAGAAGTTCTGGAATGTAATAGTAGCCAAAGTCTTGCTTTCTCTTTTAACCTTTACATGTTCCTTAGCTTCTATAGCCTGATGAAGACCATCTGAATAACGACGTCCCGGCATAATACGTCCTGTGAACTCATCTACAATAAGTACTTCATCATCCTTAATAACATAATCCTTGTCCCTGAACATAAGATAATGCGCCCTTAAAGCAAGAGTAACATTATGCTGTATTTCAAGGTTCTCTATATCAGCATAGTTATCAATGTGGAAGAACTGCTCAACCTTATGGATACCCTGTTCTGTAAGATTGACAACCTTATCCTTTTCATTAACTATAAAGTCGCCATCTTCTTCTATCTCTTCCTGCATCATAACCTGCATCTTTGTACGTTCACCATGGTAAGTACCCTTTACAAGCTGTCTTGCAAGTACATCACACAATTCATATAACTTAGTAGACTTACCACTCTGACCTGATATGATAAGAGGTGTTCTTGCCTCATCGATAAGTACTGAATCGACCTCATCAATGATACAGTAATGAAGGTCTCTTAAAACAAGCTGCTCCTTATATATAGCCATATTATCACGAAGATAATCGAAACCAAGCTCATTGTTTGTAACATATGTAATATCACAAGCATAAGCGGCTCTTCTCTCATCATCCTTCATATCGTGAAGAACTATACCTACTGAAAGACCTAAGAAGTTATGAATCTGTCCCATCCACTCAGCATCACGCTTTGCAAGATAATCATTGACAGTTACAACAAGTACTCCCTTTTCTTCAAGTGCATTAAGATAAGCTGGAAGTGTACATACAAGAGTCTTACCTTCACCTGTACGCATCTCTGCGATACGTCCCTGATGAAGAATAATACCACCGATAATCTGCACTCTGTAGTGTTCCATGCCAAGTACACGCTTACCTGCTTCCCTTACAGTAGCATATGCCTCTGGAAGTATATCATCAAGAGTTTCACCCTTTGCTAATCTTTCCTTGAATTCTTTAGTCTTAGCCTTAAGCTGCTCATCTGTAAGCTTACTATATTCTTCTCTATAGCTTTCTACCTTATCAGCAATCGGATTGATTCTTTTCAACTCGTGCTGACTGTGTGTTCCGAATATTTTCTGAACTAAACCCATCATATATCTCCTTAATTAACCAGCTATCCCTTATAAATAAGCTGAAATTATCTAAATTGTAACACTGTTTGTATATTTAGGCAAGCTACAGTTATAACGTCAATAGTTAAATTTTACTAAACAGACTTTTCCATATTCATTCTTGAGTGCTTCATTGTCTGCTTATTGCGGTACATATTGCTGTCCGCCCTTTTAGTAAGCTCCTCCATAAGATAATAGTGGTCTCTCGTGCTTATGTACTCCAACCAGCTGGATTTACTTTTTTATACCTATAACATCATAAATGTTATCAGCTTACAATTATTCTTTTAACGTATTCGCTTGCAAGTCCTATCCTCGTTTCTTTTACTGCAACCACAAAGTTACCTTCTATCTGTGATATAACGCTTATATCTGAACCAACAACAATACCCAAGTAAAAAAGTACAACAAAAAAGAACCGCTACTTTAACTTTTACATTAAAGCAGCAGCTCTTTTTAGGATGTAAACTATGTATTACAAACCTTCTTGGAAAGATTATTGTTATTAATCAAGTTCTGGTTCTATAAGTCCGTATGTATTACCTTTTCTCTTGTAAACTACATTAACTTCTTCTGTTTCTGAATTGAAGAATACATAGAAGTTATGTCCTAAAAGTTCCATCTGAACACATGCTTCTTCAGGATCCATAGGCTTAATGCCAAATCTCTTTGTTCTTATAATCTTAACATCATCATCAGGGTCATAGTCATTCTCTATGAATTCCTTGGCAAATGCTGCCTCATTTTGATGCTTATCAACTATCTTATTCTTATACTTCTTAAGCTGTCTTTCGATAACTTCTTCAACAAGGTCAATAGATACATACATATCGCTGCTGACCTGTTCGCTTCTGATAATATTACCCTTGACTGGGATTGTAACTTCTATCTTCTGTCTTTCCTTCTCGACACTTAATGTTACGTGAACTTCTGTCTCTGGAGCAAAGAATCTATCCAGCTTTCCTAACTTTTCCTCCACTGCTGATCTTAAACCTTCTGTTACATCAATATTTCTTCCTGTAATAATAAAACGCATGATGTCCAACTCCTTCTATCACTTTATTATCGTGTTGCCTACCGTTAAGGATTATATAAGGAATATAGCCAACTAAATGTGCCTCACGATTTTTGATAATGTTATTATACCACAATTTTACATTTAGACAAGTATGTTCACACAATTTACGTAATTTTTATAAAGTTATTTTACATTTCACGATAATCTTATTCTGTCAAGTAAGAATATGCATTTTTTTAATATTTTTGGCATTTTCAGACATTTAAACAAAACATATATTCTGTTTCAGCTTATAAATCCACAGCGACTTTTATACATTTTTATTGTGGATAATGTGGATAACTTAGTGCATAACTCAAAACGCTACCAGAATACGCATGTTTATATGTGGATAACTTCTTGATTATATGTCAATTACTGTCGGATAACTTTTGAAAGTTCCTGTATCCATTTTTATATTTGTTAATGATGCACAACAGGCGAAAAGTCAAGGTTGTTTTATGTATTTTTTTGATATATAATCTGGTCAAATGTTGATTTATGGCTTTATTATAAAAATATGCGTGACATCATACTGTTTATATGCTGTTAAGTTTGTGTCTATTCATATTTGATGCAAATCAGTTAAGAATAATTATGATGTATAATACATTTTCTTTATATTCATAATTGATATAAACCTGCTATATAAAAATGTATACAGAAATGAGGATTAATATGATTAATAATTACAATATAATAGATAATTCAGAGAATACTGATGATTGCAATGTAATGGATAATTCAGAAAATACTGATAATTGCGATGTAATAGATAATTCAGCTGATATTGATAATTGCGGTGTAATAAATAATTCAGTTAATGCTGATAATTGCAGTGTAATGGATAATAATACCATAATAATAACTGGGGCATCCCGTGGAATTGGCAGGGCTATTGCCACCGCCCTTGCTTCACCTTCCACTAATCTTGTAATAAGCTGCTCTAAAAGTGAGGCTGAATTGCAGGAAACTTACGATGCTGTTGTTAAAAAAGGCGCGCACTGTACGGCTTATGTCGGTGATATGGGGAATTATTCCAATGTTTTAGAAATGTTTGACCTGGCTCTAAGCCATTATGGAAAAACTGATATACTTATCAACAATGCCGGAATTGCATCAATAGGACTTTTTCAGGATATGACACCTGATATGTGGAATAATATAATGTCTGTTAATCTTAATTCCGTTTACAACTGCTGCCACTTTGCAGTTAATGATATGCTGCGCCGCCACAGCGGAAAGATAATCAACATATCTTCTGTGTGGGGACTGTACGGCGCAAGCTGTGAAGTTGCATACTCTGCTTCCAAGGGTGCTATCAACTCGTTTACAAAGGCTCTTGCAAAGGAGCTTGCACCAAGCCACATACAAGTCAATGCCATCGCCTGCGGAGCTATCGACACAGTTATGAACGGTCACTTAAGTGAGGATGAGCTTGAGGAACTTGCCTGTGAAATTCCAGCCGGAACCCTTGGCAGACCTGAAGGTGTCGCCAACCTTGTCAAGCTGATGCTTGAGTCTGATGACTACCTCACAGGACAAGTTATACAATATGATGGTGGATGGATATAAAATAAAGGTATGTATAAAACAATATAACTTTGTTTTATACATACCTTTGTTTTATCATAGCTTTATTTTATTATAGTTTTATATGCGGCAGGCTCCAAACACGCCATCAAACTCGTTGAAATAAGTTTCTTCCAGCTTCTTTAAAAATACTGATGCGTATTTATCACGATATGAAAGTGATACATAAAGATTACCGACTGCCGAATCAATTATCTGTATTTTTATAAGCAGATTGTTATCCGCCTTCCAGGCTCCTGAAGCAACGCATCTGAAATTGTATACAGGAAATACTGATTCTATATTGTATCCAAAGCCGAATTTTATGCTGTGCTTTCCTGTATTGTTAGTATATGTGAGTATGCCATATCTGCTATCTTCATCAACAATCTCAACGCATATATCCTTCATATCACATTCGTTATCATCGCATCTATATGTAATACCATTTATTATATTCTCATATGATGATGTAATGTCTGTAGAAAGCGCGAAAAGCTTCCTGCTTTCAAGATATTCCGCGTACTGTTTCTTATCCTCCTGTGTTTCAGGCTGGACTGTTGTGCTATCGTCAAGCTTGTTATATATTTCTTCCCAGAATGCATCATATATACACTGTACACCACCCTGGCGTCCCTGTGTATCTGCTGTTGTCACCATATATATATCTTTATCCGGCACATATAATGCAAGCTGGCCTGCCATTCCGTAAAGGGCATAACCACCATTTCTTGTCATCCATATCTTATATCCATATCCCTGCATTTCCTCAATAGTACCACTCTTGCCATATGGATCACTCTGCTTTGTATGTGCTTTTCTTATATAATCTGCTGGTATAAGCTGCTTTCCGTTCCATGCACCATCCTTTGATATAAGATATATTACTTTAAGCATATCTGATGGACGTGCACATAAACCAGAACCACCCATAGGTACTCCATATGGATCATCTATTATAAATGCCTCCTTTGAAAATCCAATCTCATCAAGGAAGCTTTTTCTTAGATACTCTAACAGATTCATTCCTGAAAGCCTTTCTATAAGTGCTCCAAGAACATGTGTAGATGATGTATCATATGAAAACTGTGTACCAGGTGCATGAACTGGTTTTGTTGTAAAGAATGAACCAACCCAGTCAGTCACTCCCTCACCTTTATATGTTGTCTTGTCATGACACGTGCGCATAGTAAGCATATCTCTTATGGTAAGCATACTTGTATATTCATATGCCCCTTCTTTTGGAAGCTTGTCCTTAAAGTAATCAACTATATGGTCATCCAGGGTTAATTTCCCCTCTCCATACAGCTTTCCTATGCCGAGTGATACAAGTGTCTTTGTCATAGAGAACATACGATGCAAAGTATCTTTTTCATATGGTGCATAATAAGTTTCCATACATATCTTGTCACCTCTCATGATTGTAAGACTATGCATAGGTATATCCTGATTCTCCAGACGTTTTGCAAAGTTCATAAGATTGTGATAGTCTATGTTACATTCCGATGGTGCCACGTGCTTAAAAAAATCGCTCATAATTACTCTCCTATCCTGTCATAATATGATACCAGGGTCAAAAGGTCTAAACCCACATGAGCTCGCTCATATGTGGGTGAAAGACCTTGGGACCCGCCCCAATATGAGCATAAAAGTGGGATGATAATCCCACGATATGCGAATATTGGGTAGGATTGTGGGAGTGCGTAGCACGGAACAATCCGTAGGTATCAAAGTCGTGGGCTTTTGACCCCGACATCATAATATAATATTTACTATATCCTTTATACTACAGCTTCAATACGAAAGTATCTACTTAAAATTATATTCAATAATAATCTTATTACATATTTTTCACACTGCTTTTTCTGTGGTTACGACATTTTACCAATTACATCTAATATATATTCTACCCTGTTTATGTAGCTGTGCTTCTTACTTACAAGTTCATGTCCTTTAGCAGCAATCTGCCTTCGTTTATCTTCGTGTAAAAGATAATACTCGGCTTTTTTACAGCAGTCATACATATCCTCATAATACACAATACTTTCTTCATTTTTAAAATAATCTGTAAGTTCTATCTGATAATTAGTAAGAAGAAAACCTCCTGCACCAAGTATATCCCATACACGCAGTGGTATGCCAGTACGGATATTTCTTATCGTCATATTAAGGTTAATGGATGAATTATTAAACACCTTGGGCATATCATCCATGTAGTCAACCGTCCCTTTAAAATCCACGTTTATAAGTGAGGCATCCTGCTCATCTGTATATAGGGCAACTTTGTTTTTCTTTGCCAGAAGATTAAGCGTTTTTACACGTTCTATATTAGCAAGCTTAAAGCCAAGAAATGTAGACTCAAAAACCAGCCTTATATCAGAAAACGCCCTATTATCCTGCCTGAAATCCACAAACTCTGATAACTGCTTTAATATATCCACTGTCAACAGCTCATCAATTATATTATCTCCGTATATATTAAGCTGTGCAAGCATAGCTGCATCAAAATATCCCCTTAAATATGGAGGAAGCTTATCTTTTATATCATCATATGAATTCTTATGATACATACTCCCTACAAACGATATATCAGCACTGAATCTGTCCTTTTCTTCCCTGGTCTGGCTGTTAAGCTGGCTGCTGAGCCTGTCTGTATTCACAGCCAGCGGAAGATAGTATATATTCTTAACTCCCAGCTGCTTTAATTCATAATAAAAAAACTTATCAAATATAAATATATTGTTGCAACTGTTAAATACAGACTGATGATAAAGCGATATAAGCGGACTATCCACTGTCCATGCCACATATTTTCTTCCTGTCTGTTCACATATATCAGAAACATGAGGAAAGTAATTAAGTGAAAATATCACATCATATTCCCTGAACACATCCGCAAGCAGTACATAATCATGTTCCTTTATGCCTGTTATGCTGTCACTTGACAGCGGCTTTTCTTCATACATATCTACTGAATGTCCGAAATATTCAAAAGCTGACTTAACATCTGCCTGATTAAACACCTTCCACTTGTATATAAGAATATTCATAATAATTCCCAGTTCCTTAACCAATAAATAATATGAAGTCAAAGATGAATTTGAATTTAATCAAACAACTTTCCCTACTCTCTTGTTGCAGCTTCAAGTACCTCAAAATAATTCTCAAATGTTTTTGCACAACACTCGTAATCATCTATTATGATGCCATCCACCTTAAGTCCAATAAGTGCAAATGCCATAGCCATTCTATGATCTGAATATGTCTTAACTACACCAGGCTTTACCTTTCCTGGTAAAATCTCGATTCTGTCCCTGCCCTTTTTGATATCTATGCAAAGACTGTTAAGCTCATTAGCAACAGCCTCGATTCTGTCAGATTCCTGATATCTGATATGTTCGATATTTCTTATGATAGTCGGAGTCTTTGCAAATGGTGCAATAGCTGCCAGTGTCATGGTCTGATCAGAAAAATCGTTCATATCAACATCCACGCCATCATATTCACCTTCTGCTGGTCCCGTAACACTTATACCTTCACGCTCTTCTGTAACTGTACAGCCAAGCTGCTTTAATACATCAAGAAACTTCATATCTCCCTGCATAGATGTTCTTCTTACATTCTTTACAAGGCAATATCCACCTGTAAGAGCCGCTGCTGCATAAAAATAACATGCTGCTGATACATCCGGTTCTATCTGATATGTTCCTGCAACATAACTGTCATCTGCAGGTATCACATATTCAGCACCTTCATGGTCTACCTCACAGCCGAACTGCTTCATCATATTGGAAGTTATTCTTATATATGAACCATCTGTCTTCTTACTTGTTATATTAATCTTTAAGCCACTTTCAAGCATAGGTGCTGTCATCATAAGTGCACTTAAGAACTGTGTACTTTCACTTATGTCTATAGACACCTCTGACTTAGGCTTTCTGCCACCATAAGCTGCTCCTGTAACCCTTACTGGAAGATGTCCGTTTTTTTCAATAAATTCAAAGCTTGCTCCCATATCAGTAAGTGCTTCAAACAATGGAAGCATAGGTCTTTTCTTCATCTGCTCTGATGCATCTATTGTGTACTTTCCATCTGATAATCCAAGCATAGCAGTAAGAAATCTTGCTGCAGTTCCGGCACTTCCTACATTGATAGTACCCTCCTTCTTAGGAAGATTACCACCATGACCCTCAATAATTACATACTTTTCAACTTCATTCACCTGTATTATGTATCCAAGTGATATAAGACTTGTAAGAAAATGTCTTGAATCATCACTGAACAACACTCCATTAAGTCTGCACTCTCCATCAGATAATGCTGCCATAAGAAGAGCTCTGTTAGTGATACTTTTAGACCCTGGCACCTCTACAACGCAGTTGATTGGCTTGTTTAACTTTCTTACCTTATACTGTGACATTTTGATTATTACCTCTATTATTATCTTATTAGCAGCTTTATAAACGTTGCAATATATGTAATGATTCATACCTACAAGTATTGTACAAAGCAACTCTTATACTGGCTGCTGCTTCTTTCTGCTATAGTATAACACCACTACTGTACAGCTTAACAATAAATATTGCTGTCATATAATTTTCTTATGTTGTAAATATCGATTCAATTATACTTAATATTTTTAAGTGTAATTGAATATCTGCTTATTATTATTAATATGGCAAAAATTGTACCACACTGAATATTTCCCTGATACAGCCCTGTTTTACTTTCTTTCTTCCATCTTAGGATAATCTCTATGCCATCCAACATATTTATAAGCTGGACGTATAATCTTACCGGCATTGACAAGCTCTTCAAGACGGTGTGCGCACCAGCCTGATATACGTGAAGTTGCAAACATAGGTGTAAACATTTCTTCTGGTATTCCAAGCATAGAATATACGAAACCACTGTAGAAATCGACATTGGCACATACTGGCTTAAACATTTTTCTCTTCTGCATAATAAGCTGTCCTGCCTCTTTTTCTACTGTTTCATAAAGTGCATATTCATTCTGCATACCCTTCTCGTCTGAAAGCTTCTTTGCAAATCCCTTAAGTATAACCTCTCTTGGGTCAGAATTAGTGTATACAGCATGTCCCATACCATATATAAGGCCTGCATGGTCAAATGCTTCCTTATCAAGAATTTTGTTAAGATAACCGCATATTTCTTCCTTATTATCCCAGTCACTGCAGTGTTCCTTGATATCTGCAAACATTTCCTGAACCTTTAAGTTAGCACCACCATGCTTAGGTCCTTTAAGTGATGCGATAGAAGCTGCCATAGCTGAGTATGTATCTGTACCTGATGATGTTACAACGTGGTTTGTAAATGTTGAGTTATTACCACCACCGTGCTCTGCGTGAAGCACAAGACAGATATCAAGTACTTTTGCCTCAAGCTCTGTAAACTGTCCGTCATCACGTAACATATAAAGAATATTTTCTGCTGTTGAATATCCCTTCTTTGGATTTTTTATCATAAGAGTTCCATCAAGCTTAAAATGTCTGTATGACTGATATGCGTACACTGTAAGAAGTGGCATCTTTGCAATAAGCTGAAGTGACTGTCTTAACACATTTGGAATAGATATATCATCTGGATTTTCATCATATGAATAAAGGCTTAATATACTCTTCATAAGTGAATTCATAAGATTAGTACTTGTTGCCTTCATAATAACATCACGGATAAATGCGCCTGAAAGCTCCTGAAGGTCTGTAAGTATGCGCAGGAAACTGTCCAACTGCTCCTGTGTTGGAAGATTACCAAATAAAAGAAGATATGTTGTTTCTTCAAATCTAAATCTGTCTCTTGTACAGCCCTTTATTATATCCTCTACATTATAACCCTGAAAATACAACTGACCATCGACAGGAATTTTTCTACCATTGACATTTTCATTACCACAGACATCTGATATTTCTGTAAGACCTGTAAGTACACCATTACCGTTACTATCTCTTAAGCCTCTCTTAACATCGTAGTCTATGTATAAATTCTGGTCAATAGAGCCTGACCTTCTACATTCTTTAACAAGCTGTTCAAATTCGCTCTTATCAACTGTTGTCAGTTCCATCATTTCCTGATTATTCATTGTAATCCTCCGTTCCTGTATCTGTGTGTAAATGTTTTATCATAATGTTGTGTGCATAAATTCTGCAATTCTTTGGCAGACAGCTTGTTTCTGCCTGTTTATATTACAAAGTTGTAATTACAACTTGTATATATAATATCTGCCAATTATTAGTACTTGCACTATCACAATTCTGCACGTCATTTCTATATTTCAGAATTATTGTTATCTATGCCCGGTAAACATATATACAGATACAACATGTATTATTTTATATTGGATATGCGATGTCTTTGTATATTTATGCATGCGCATATTAGCTATTATGCACTTTATTACTATATCTTGTCAATTCATACTTAATTACTATTATGACAGCCCAAGTATACTCATCCCTTAAATTCTGTTGATTTTTCTCTAACAGGCTGTACCTTATACACTTTTTTTATTGACATTATACAAGCGGACAAATTAATCTCAATGAAACACCACATTTGCATCAACAAACGCATCTCCAAAGAAGTCACGGTATACCGTATCCGTTATATTATCAAGCTCTGACTTGTCCTTTATAATATCACCTGCATAAAATATTCTGTATTCATTCTCAAGGAAGTAACAGCTTGTATCGCTTAAGTTCATCCCGTTTTTCTTATAGAAGCCTATTCTTTTTAACATATAATCCTTAGCTGCTCCATCATCTGCATAATCAGGATTTTCGACTTCAAGCATAAGAAGCTTTCCATCATCCTTTGCAAGCTGCTTTAACTGTCCTAAGAAATGTGTACCAAGGTGCTTTGAACGCTTATCCTTAACGATAGCAAGATAATCAAGCAGATACACATCCATATTTCTGCACTTTATAAAGTATGCATAACCGGAAAGTTCCTCCTGCGGTGCTCCATCATCACCTATATTGCGCTCAAACAATCCATATACAAAATACTGCCCATTCTCTCTTTTTTCCAGCATCTGCTTTAAAGGCTTGACCTCAGATGCCGGAAAGTCAGTAACTATATGTTCATTGTATATGCTTTTAATCTCCTCTGTGTCCAGAAGTCTTATATTATATTCATCATTCATATATAAAGTATACCTTTCAGTCTTCATTTTTATCCTCATGCTCTGTGTCTGCATCATCCCTAAGTGCCATAACCGCTGTCACAAGCTCTTTTAAGTCTTTCTGCGTTCCTTCTGTGAAGCTGTCCTTATTGATGACAAGGCAGTTATGTGCTGCCACGAAAAGATATATATTGTCCTTGTCCTCATTCCACTTAATCACATCATCCCATCTGAAGCTGTCGCTGTCGTCCTCTTCATCTGTAACAATAATTCCGTCTGCATCAATTTCATATGTAAATGTTATTCCGACCATTCTTGAATATGTATTGTAGTATCTGCGCTTGTTGCTTCTGTCCATTCCAACCATACCTATATATAAAAATATGGCAGCAGCACAGCCGTAAAATACCACCATAAACCAGTCAGCCTCGTCACTTCCAATAGCCTGAAACACAAGGTATCTCACCAGACCCATACCAAATAATAAGCCAAACATATTGTATACAATCTTAAAAAACTTATACTTATTATCATCAAAGTTACCTGCACGCATAGCTGCCTCAACATACTCCTTCTGGAATAACGTCTTATTTTTAATTACCATATATCCTGACCATACCTTTCCAATCTTGCTTTGACCACCGTCTGCGTATATGCTATCATTATACTATAAATCTTTAACATTGTAATGCACAAAATAACGAAATATATAAGACTTAATATAAGGAGGTTTCCTATGAAAAAACGTACCGCTTGTATAACAGGAGCAAGCTCTGGCATAGGTCGTGAAATGGCTAAAAAGCTGAGTGCTCTTGGTTATAATCTTATTCTTGTATCAAGAAATACTAAGGCTTTAAAGGAGCTTGCACAGACACTTGATACTGACTGTGAAATATACGCCTGCGACTTATCGGACGGCAAGAGCTGCATAAAGCTTGGAAGAAAGCTGTCAAAAAGAAATGATATATTTGTATTTATAAATAATGCAGGTTTTGGCGATATCGGTGACTTTGAGAGAACAAGTCTTTCAAAGGATATATCTATGCTCAATGTAAATGTGCGCGCTACCCATATTCTCACCAAATATATGCTCCGCTCATTTAAGAAAATGAACCGCGGATATATTATGAATGTAGCTTCAAGCGCCGGACTTCTCCCGGGTGGTCCATATATGGCAACCTACTATGCTACTAAAAGCTACGTTACAAGCCTGACAACATCTATCAACGGAGAGCTCAAGGCAGCACACAGCAACGTACACATATGTATGCTCTGCCCCGGCCCTGTTGATACCAACTTTAACAATACGGCTGGCGTAACATTTGCACTTCCGGGAATATCTGCCGAATACTGCGCTTCATACGCACTGCTTCAGATGTTTAAGGGAAAAGTAACTATTGTACCTACATTTACAATGAAAGCTGCTGTAATAGCCTCAAAGCTTGCACCACGCGAGCTTGCCGCCGCTATCACCGCAAAGCAGCAGATGAAAAAAAGAAAGGATAACAAGCACTGATGAAAGTATATATGGCACCTATGGAGGGATTAACTGATTATATGTTCCGCAACGCATATGATGAGTTTTTTGGCAGAGGAAAGATTGATAAGTACTTTATGCCATTTATATCGCCTAACCAGACCGAGAAGTTTCTTGCCAAAGAAATGAGGGATATTTCCCGCGATAATAACCATATCAATTCTATCCCACAGGTTATGACGAATAATTCCTCTGATTTTATATGGACTGCACGTATGCTTTATGACCAGTCAGGCTACGATGAGATTAACTTAAATGCCGGATGCCCTTCCGGAACTGTTGTTTCCAAGGACAAGGGCTCTGGTATGCTTAAAAATCCTGACACCCTTGAACGCATATTGTATGAGATATTATCCGATAATTATATAATTGATAATCATATCAAAGTATCAGTTAAGACAAGAATTGGTGTTGAAACACCAGACGAATGGGAGAGAATTCTTGCAGTATATAATAAGTTTACGCTTGAAGAGCTTATTATTCATCCAAGAGTAAGAACCGATTATTACAGAGGTGATATTAACAAGGAGGCTTTTGCACTGGCACTTAAGGAAAGCCATAATCCAGTATGCTACAATGGCGATATATTTACACGCCGCGACTTCCTTAATGTCATAGACGACTTTAATCCGGATTGTATTATGGCTGGAAGAGGACTTGTAGCTGACCCCGGTCTTATAAATGTGCTTGTAAGCGATAATCCTGCGGATTATGTGAGAAATCTTGACGAGGACAGAAGGAATATGAAGCTGCTTCATAACAGAGTGTATGAAGAAAGGCTTAAGATAATGTCGGGCGATAAGCACGCCATCCACCGTATGAAAGAAATGTGGTGCTATATGGAATATGCATTTGCCGACTGCAGGAAAGAAGTGAAGGCAATCAAAAAAGCCCAGAATATGAACGCTTATAAAGATGCTGTAAATGTGTTCTTCACAAACTGTAAGCTTGAAGAAAAACCTTACATAACATTTTCAAAGAAGTTCTAATCTGAGCCTGTATGTTATCTTTTATAGAATTCACTCAATGACGCTATCATATAACCTGTATCCTTTACACCTGCTGTTTCGTATGCAGAATGCATAGCAAGCTGCGCAAGTCCTATGTCTACTGTATTGATGGATATATGCGAATTTGATATATTGCCAAGCGTTGAACCGCCTGCTATATCTGAACGGTTCGCATATGTCTGGTATGGCACGCCCGCCTTTCTGCATATATTTTTAAATACTGCGTAGGAAACAGCATCTGTAGTATACTTCTGGTTTCCGTTGAACTTAATAACTATTCCGCCATTCATATATGGCTTATTGGTAGGGTCTGCCTTCTCCTGATGATTAGGATGTACTGCGTGTGCATTGTCAGCAGATATCATAAATGATGATGACAGTGACATAAGATATGCCTCCCTGTCCATACCAGAAGCTATACTTATTCTCTCAAGCACGTCTGACAGAAATGTAGAGTCCGCGCCCTGTCTTGTTGTACTTCCCACTTCCTCATTGTTAAATATGCAGCATACATTTACATATGGAGTACACTGATTATTACCTGCTCTTACAAATGCTTCGACAGACGAGTAGGCACACTGTATATCATCAAGCCTTGGTGCTGATATGAATTCATCATTATATCCCCAGATAGTACCTCTCTCCCTGTTGTAAAGAAAAAGCTCTGTTGTAACATCCGCACCATTATCTATATTGGCAGACTGTGTACCTGATACCGCACTAATCTGGCTTCTTATATAATCATCAAATTTATCTTTAGCATTTTCATCACCAAATACCGGAATCATATCCTTTTGCGCATTAAATGTGTTGCCATCGTTTATATTTCTGTTCATATGTATGGCAAGATTAGGTATTACAACGAGGTCTTTATCAGCATTGACAAGATACTCCTTAACGCCCTCATCATCTGCCACAACAGCCCTTCCTGCCACGGAAAGCGGACGGTCAAGCCATGTCGACATAATCATTCCACCATACTTTTCAACATTCAGGCTTACATAGTGGCTATCACCCGGCATCTGTGGGTTTTCCTTTATCTTAAAGGATGGCGAATCACTATGGCTTGCCACAATATTATAGCCCTTATATTCTGATGTTTGTGGCATCGTAAATGCTATTATTGACGACATTCCACGAACCACATAATAGCTGTGGCCTGCCTCAAGCTTCCACCTTCCGCCCTCACTTAACTCTGTCATATTATTATATGAAAGCAGTGACCTCACATTATCTATGACGTGATATGGACTTGGGCTTTTGGCTATAAAGTCTATAAGTGCTTCTGACTCTTTGCGAAAATCTAAATCTTTATTACTTCTTTTATTTTCTTCTATAATATGCGTGGTTTCTTTTTCTATATTGCTCATCCTATATCCTCAATTCTGCACATTTTGGTGACATTTATAATCTATTTTCTACTTATCTGACCTGCGTCTTATACGCCTTGTTATAAAGTAATATAATCCGACTGCCACTATTATGACTACTACTATAATAATAACTCTTGCAGTGTCGCTCAGACCTGCAAAAAAAACTCTGTTTTTTAAGCCTGAACTTTCATCCATTCTGACATTATCATTAACACCTTCTATAAGCTCACCTGCCTCTGTATCACTGCTGCGAGTATCCGCAGAAATGCTGCTCTCAGTGCTCTCATATGGATTGTCTACAGTATAAGTATTTCTTACGTAATTTTCCGGCTTAAGTGTCTGTGTGTAATCAAAAACTTCATTTCGCATGAAATTATCTGTGTTATCTCTTGAGGTTGTATACAGGTTCATACGCTCACCTGCGAGTGCCTTGCAGTAAGCCCTTCTGTCCTCATTATCCTCATAAAATGTTATCTTTCCATTTATTGTATTGCCTGCTATATCGGCAACGTAACTTCCTGATACCGGATAAAGTATATAAAGACCTGCTATTCCACCAGAATGTACATATCCTCTTTCTGATATGTAGCCATCTATCGTTACCTCGCAGTCCTTTACATCAATATATCCGTCTGCATAGATACCACCCATAAACTGCTCATCTTTATCGGCATCGTCCGGGTCTGCATCTGTACATACAAGCGTTACATCCGATACCGTGTTTTCTATAAGACCGTTTCCAAAGCCTGCAACTCCGGCTGTTCCCCACATTTTAGAAGTGGAGGTAAGACTTACATAGCCTTCTACACTGCACCCTGTTATCGTTGTGTTATTCATATAACCTGCAAGAATAGCTGCAAATATGCTTTTAGATGACATATCTGCCTGCTGCCCTAACTCAATATACGCACCTGCAATATTAAGATTACTTATAACCGCACCATCTGTTATGCCAAAGAATCCTGCAAAATATGTGTCATATTCCTTAAGGTTTCCGTCATAAGTCTTTGCAGTTATATCTGTTGTAGTCTTTATATCCATATTGTATAAAATGTGTCCATTACCATCAAATGTACCATTGAAGTTCCATGGCTTCCAGCCCTCTTCGCCTGCCTTAGACATATCTATATCTGCCATAAGAATATAGCTTCCATCTACATTTGCTGCTGCCGCTGCCAAGTCACTGTACGTCTTTATCTCAACCTTTTCACTGCTGTTATCAGGTGAAGCTGGCTCCTGTGCCGCATACACTTCCCTGGCTGGCAATACTGACAGCAATATGCCACTGCTTAACACACCTGCACATACAAGCACAACTGCCACAAAAGCTGCCATTACACTTATTACTTTGTTGACTGACCTTGATATCATATTTTTATTTTCCTTTCCTGCTTTATATACAAAAGAAGTGCTTTGCACATGCTCCGCACTTCTTTGCACTCTTATCTGATATTGTTACGGGGCATCCCCGCCCGTAATGCCTGTTGACTGCTTAACTCTCCAAGGCTTAACCAATATTGTACTTCTTCTCAAACTCATCTACCGGTATAGGCTTAGAGAAGTAATATCCCTGAAACATCTTACAGCCCATATCATAAAGCATATCAACCTGTGTTTTCTTCTCAACACCTTCTGTGATTACCCTCATACCAAGCTTATTGGCAAGACCTATGATACTTTCAAGGATGTCCTGTCCTTTGACCTCATTTTCAGAAGCACGAAGAAAGCCCATATCAATCTTAAGAACATCTGCACTTATATCCTTTAACATATTGAGTGATGAGTAGCCACTTCCAAAGTCATCTATCTCTATGTCAAAACCATACTTCTGTAATCTTTTTATAATAACCATATTCTTGTTAAAGTCTGACATAAGTGCTGTTTCTGTAATCTCAAGCTTTAAAAGCTTAGGGTCAATATCATACTTTTCAACAAGTCCGACAAATGTTTCATACACATCAATAAGATAGAAGTCCTTAGTTGATATATTGACTGATATATGATAGTCATTAATTCCTCGTTTCTTCCACTCAGCAAGCTGCTTTACCGCTTTATCCCACATATATCTGTCAAGCCTGTATACAAAACCTGTCTTTTCAAGCACATCTATAAATACCCCGGGTGCTAACAGTCCCTTATCAGGATGCTGCCATCTTACAAGCGCTTCTGAACCGAAAGGCTTTCCTGACACATCAACCTGTGGCTGTAAGAACATAACAAATTCTTCATTATCCAGCGCCCTGTCGAACTCGCCTATTATCTTTCTTTCCTCAATAGACTTCTCAAGAAGATGCTCTGTATAGTAAGCAACACTGCTCTTATACTCATTCTTGATAGTTTCACTGGCAAGATTCGCCTTATCGCACATAATGCTTACACGTTCTTCAACATCATGTATATCATAAACACCTACAAATATGTGCATATGGAAAGAACTGTTCTTAAATGCCTCCTGTATTCCAGTTATGGCTTCATTAATAAGATCCTCATCAAACCTTATCCTTGGCATACACATAGCGAAACGATCTGCGTGAAGTCTTGCCGCAAGTGAGTCTTCTCCTATAAAGTTCTTCATATATTCTGCCTGCTTCTTTAGTATCTCATTGCCTTTTTCAATACCAAACAGCTCATTGACAAACTTAAAGTCCTTTATGTTACTGCACACAAGACAATACTTTACATCCCTGTTTTCCTTAATAAGTTTCGCTGTTTCTATGTAAAACTGTTCCTTATTAAGAAGTCCTGTAAGTATATCGTGCGATGCCCTGTACTTCTCATGCTCAAGTGACACGACATCCTCTGTCCTGTCGTTGAATATAAAATAGTCGCACACCTGATTTTGTTTATCATCGTAAGTACGTTTATACACAATCTCGTAATACTTCTTTTTGCCATTCTGATATATAGAAGTCTCCATCTTCATACTGTCTTTTCTGTTCTCTTCTATAGACTGTATCCACTTCCTATATTCCTTTTCCATCTCTTCATAGTCATGACCGATACCATAAAGTTCCCTTAAAATGTCGTTGCAGTATATACATCTGCCATGAATATCAAAGCATACGATACCACTGTTCATATCCTTTATGATAAGAGATAACGTATTCTCTATAAGCTCATTAGGTACATAACTTAATGTAAGATAATATATAATCATAGACATAAATCCATATATCGGTGTCGACAGGTCATATATCGACTGCGAGCTTACAGTTGCAAGGTCAAGCACAAATCCCGAAAACAGTGCAATAAATATAACTTGATACCTGAAGCTGTAAAATCTTGATGACTTTGCAATCATAAATATAAACGAAATAAGTATAACTATAATAACAACGTAGTTATATATAAAATGCGCCTGATAGAAAAAGCTTGTCTTTACATAATCTACTACTATCTCACCCTTAGTTATCTCTGATATAGTAAAAACATTATGTGTCCATGTATTCGCTATCATAACAAATGAATCTATTGCAGAATACAGCATCATAGTTATCTTTACAGCCCAGACACCTTTAAAAAGTCCTGTATAATACTGGGTATAGTACATAAGCAGTATAACAAGCCAGTCATAACATGCAAATGTAACACCTTTACAGAAGGTTGTTATATTAATACCCGGAACATACGTATATATCCAGAAAAATACTCCGGCGATAAATGCAACTGTCTCATAATATAATACAATCTTTGCAAGCTTTCCCTTTTTATTAATCGACTTAACCGCACAAATTCCCAAAAGTACAATTTCTATTATAATCAAAAGACTATACATCAATCTCATACTGTCCTCTCCCCTATGTAAAAATATTAAGTCCGTATCTATTGGTATAATTATACATAGGTATAGGATGTTTTGCAAACCTTAATTTCCATAAAGCACTAAATTTTACAGTTATTTTGCGGTTAACTTAACAATAGTTATCTACTGAACGCTCCCAGTTGCTTTTGGCTATATCTCCGGCTTTTTTTGCATCCTTATTCTTTATTGCCTCTATTATCTGCTTATGTTCAAGCACCGACTCTTCCGACAATATAATCTCGTTTTTAAAGAATAATCTCCTGACGTGAGCCTGAAGCACATTGATAGATGACTCAAGATATGCATTATCACATATCTTCACTATTTTTCCGTGAAAATGTTCATCCTGCTTTAACGCTGCAAAGTAATCCTTGTTCTTTATTGCCTTTTCAAATACTTTATTATAGGACTGTAATTCTTTTATGTCCTTTTCATCTGCCATATCAGCCGCTGTCTGTGTGGCAAGTGCCTGTAACACACTAAGCGGTGGCAGTATCTTTCCCATGGCACCATCTTCAAGCTCTGTAACATATGTAGACACTCCTGGTTTCATAGCCACAAGCCCCTGTAATGCAAGAAGCTGTAATGCCTCTCTTACTGGAGTTCTGCTTATTCCAAGTGCGTTTGCAAGCTGTGCATCATTTATCTTTTCATTGGGAACAAGTGTCCCATCAACTATCCATTCCTGTATCTGGTTATAAGCCCTGTCCTTAGCCGACAGCTTGACAGGCGCTGAGTAATTCTGTGGTATTGGCATAATCATCCTCTCTTTCTTCAATCTAATGTGTTATAGGATTACGTGAATTGCTAAGCAATAGAGTAATCCGTAGGCATCAGTTAGTGGCAAAATACTTTTTGACCATAACATCATAATATAATCATATTTATTTTTCAATATGCAGTATATTGCATTTCTCTATATAATGTGTCATCATCTCATATATGCAATATATTGCATACACTTGTAATTGTTCTACGATACATATAAAGGAGTTTTAAAGTTATGGAAATTAATAATATAAAGTGCGTTATGATATTTGATGAATCTCTCCCTGTAGGTGTTATAGCCAACACTGCCGCTATTATGGGAGCTTCTCTTGGAAAAGCTGACCCTGATGTTGTCGGCATAACTCCTGTGGATATGGATGGAAACGAACATTCAGGTCTTATCCAGTTCCCTGTTCCTATATTAAAGTCTGACTCCGACACTATCCAGGATATCAGAAAGAAGGCTCTTAACAAGCTGACTGGTAATCTTTCTTTGCTTAGATAAAGGTATATTTTTAAATATCATATGGGTCATAAGTTCAATTTCCTTATTACTGTACAGTCATAAACGGCATTTTTGACCTTTTGACCCTGACATTTTTATAATGTGTTATTTCTGCATATTAAATAAATTGGTTACCGCACAAAAGCAGAACTCAAATATCAATACCTTATCAGCTCATTAAATATTTCTATCGCATATCTGTCTGTCATTCCGGATATGTAATCTATAATTGCCTGCGCATATATTTTCTTTGTTTCAAGCAGCCCGTATATTTTCCTGTTCTTATATTTTTCAGTAAGCTCATTTGCAAGTTCTTCCTTTGATGCCACATCACTTAAGGCATATGGATAAAGGCTCAGATATACATCCGCATATATATCAGAAGGAGTTTCTGAATATATGAGCAGATGCTTTACAAAGTTGCTTATAAGATTAGGATATGTCTTTTTTCTTGCCATAAGATTATATATCGTGTTTAAGCCATCTTTCTCATCATATGACTCCATGAGTGTATCGTATATGCTTCTTATTATTAAAGCTGCATAGTTGCGGTACACATTAAACTTATGATTTTTATATATAGTCCTGTAGTTAAAGTCCTTGATAGCATTAAGCATTGCATTATGCTCATCACTAAGCCTTATTCCTGCCTCCGGACTGCTGTTTTCGCATATGCTTGTTATAAAGTTATGTATTATGACTGTAGTGTTAATGGTCTTTTCTTTATACAGGCGGGATATCTCCATAAGCTCTTTTATGTCCGACTCCTCTATGAATTCCATTCTTATGGCATCTTCTATATCTCTTCCAAGATAGGCTATCTTATCAGCTATTTTTACGACACAGCCCTCCCACGTATATGCCTGATACTGTCCTGATGTTTCAAATGTATCAAGGTCTATCTTTTCCTTACGTGGCATTATTCCATTTTCATCGACCTCGCCGCAGTGCGATATTATGCCATCTCTTACCGCATATGTAAGATTGAGGTTCTGATAATTCTTATTGTTATCCTCTAAAAGCTCTATATCCTCTATTATTCTTAAGCTGTTTCTCTCATGCCAGAAAGCATCCATTCCCAGCTCTTTTCTTATCTTTGTAAGCTCAACTTCTCCTTCGTGTCCAAATGGTGCATGACCTAAGTCGTGCCCCATCGCAATAGCCCTTGTGAGGTCGGTATTAAGTCCAAGATACTTTGCTATCGTACAGCTTACCGACTCAACATGCTGCACATGCTCCATACGTGTGCATATATGGTCATTATCTATGTTGAAAAACACCTGTGTCTTATGCTTTAATCTCCTGTATGCAAGTGAATGAAGTATACGTGTATAATCACGCTCATATTCTGAACGTATATCATTCTTCCTTGTATAAAGCGGTGTTCTTCTTTCTATATGATACTCCCAGTCAGGATTATTCTCACCTGACGCATATTCCTTGAATAAATCTCTTACCATAGGCAGCCTCCTTTTTTATATTTTATGAAACATTTATGCTGACTTCACATCTTTATTTGCTCTCATCTCTATTTAATACATATATTCAATATTTATATTAAATATATGTATTTAATATTTTTACTTTTATTATAATCATACTTTTATTATATATATATATTATTATTGAAATATATCTGTTATATTATGACAATATTTAAAAGTTATTTATACTTGCACCATAAAACTTTTAAGCCTTTATCTCTCACATCTAATGACTAAAAAATATAACTATATTAATAATATAATTATTTTAATCATATGTCAAAGTAAATTTGAAATATTTTATATAAATCATATATTTATTCTTGCAATACAAATAAAATTTTCCAATATAAGCTTTCCCTCATTATTGGCAAAAAACTATAATATAAAAAACTGAAAGACACATGTCATTCTGTAAATCTGATATAACCTGACAATAGCTCTTATACCCCACCCCCTTGACAAAGAACCCTTAAATACAAAAACCCGCCATATATCAGTCATTCAACTGATATATGACAGGTTTACTAAAATCATTTTATATAAGCATAGATTTTTTATATGCATTTACTTGTATAAAACATTTATATCTATATTAATTCAAACATCTATCCAAACAGACTCATAATATTAGCAACTATAAGTCCGCCACCTGTTCCTATGACATAGCCTAACAGCGCCATAATAATACCTACTGGTACGAGGGCTGTTGAGTATGCGCCTGCAAGAACTGGTGCTGTGGCTGTACCACCTATGTTGGCAAGTGATGCAACGCAGCATGTGAATATATCCATCTTTAATACCTTTGCAAGAATAATCATAATAACTGCGTGGATAACAAGTATTACAAAACCTGCAAGCAGCCATATTGGTGCATTACCAACTGCACTTAAGTCAGCTCTTGAAGCAATAAGTGCAATAACGATATATAACATAACATTAGATATTTCCTCTGTTCCCTTAATCTTACCAAATGGTGTAAGGGCGAATAATATACCAAGAACTGTGACTACAAGTACCGTCCATGTTGAGCTGTCAAATACTGGCATAAGCTTGTTAAGAGGTGTACCTAACTCCATAGATAAAGCTGATACTAAAAGTCCGGCACCAAGTAATAATATGATGTTCTGCCATACTAATGGCTTAGTATTAGCCTTTGCTTCCTCTTCGAGTGCAGTTCCAACGCCATCGATAACGCTTGTGTCTGCCTTTGTCCATGCATTGAACTTCTTGTGTTCTCCAATAGCCCATAAAAGGAACATTACGTATAATGTTGCACATATAGAGTCCATAACAAGCGCATATGCCATAGTAGCCTCATCTACGCCGATAGCAGCCTGAATAGCAAGCATATTACCGCCGCCGCCCATCCAGCTTCCGCAAAGCGCGCCGAGGGCTTTCCATGACCCCTCACCAAGCCACTGGTGGAATATCGCATATGAAACAATGAAACCAAGACCTATTGATAATGTAGCGGCAAAGAAACCTATAAGCATCTTAGGACCTAACTTAGCTATCTTCTTAAGGTCACAACGTAATAACATTAAGAATAACATCGCATATAATACCGGGTTTTTAACTGACTTATATACAGCACTTGTTGCGCTTAAGTCCCATACCTTTAAGGTACAAAGGAGCATAAGTCCAAGGTATATAAGTACGATAGGTGGTGCAAAGTTAAAAAAGACCTGAGCCTTTTTACCTTTGAATATCTTAGGTAAATTAACTAATATAGCCGCAGCAAATATAAGTGCAGCCAGATATAGAAATCCATCTTTAATCATAAATTAACCCTTTCTTAACTTAATAATAACATCATGGTCAAAAGTCTTAATCCATAGCCTGTTGATTAATGGATGAACGACCTTGGAACCTGCCCAGTATAAGCCTTAATGCATGATAATATTCATACAATGTGCGAATAACGGGTAAATTTCACGTCTATCATAGTTGGGGGCTTTAGACCACAACATCATATAATGTCAGAAGCAAAAAGCCTTATATATTTCTTAAAACTTCAAGAAGATAATTCCAGCTTCTCTTAACCGATGCAACATCCATATACTCATCTGGTGTATGGACGTCAACAAGTGTAGGTCCGAAAGATATCATATCAACTCCCGGCATCTTGCCTGAAAGTATGCCACATTCAAGACCTGCGTGTATAGATGTGACCTCCGGCTCTCTTCCGTATACTGACTTAAAGCTTTCTATCATAACATTTCTTAATCTTGAGTCACTGCTGTACTCCCACGCCGGATAATCCGATGTAGTCACAGCCTTTCCACCTGCAAACTCTGCAAATGCTGACACTTTATCAAGCACAAGTCTCTTGCCGCTTGCTGTGTTGCTTCTTATAAGATACCTGTATACAAGCTTATCATCCTTTATAAATACAGTTCCAAGGTTAAGTGATGTTTCAACCATTCCCTGTATCTGTGTGCTCATCCTGCACACGCCGTCTATGGCCTGTCCAAGTACATATATGATATTCTTAGAAGCCTCAAGTGAATAAATATCAGCGGCTATATCCTTTTTCTCAAGACATATGGCAATATCCGGCTCTACAGCCTTATATTCCTGCTGAAGAATAGCTGTATATTCCCTGAACTTCTTTACAAATGCTGGCGACTCATCACTGTTTATAGCTATAAATGCTGTTGCCTCTTTAGGTATTGCATTTTCCTTGCCGCCGCCTATTATATCTGATACGCATATATCACATTCTCTCTGTATACCTGTGAGCAGTGAACCTAATACCTTGATTGCATTGGCATGCTGCTTGTGTATCTCCACACCTGAATGTCCACCCTGAAGTCCGCCTACTGTTATCTCGTATACAGTATGCACATTCTTTGATGATGCCTCCCTGCTTCCAAGCTCTATCTCACACTGTGCCCTCACACCGCCTGCACAGCTTACAAAAAGTACACCCTCTGTTTCTGAGTCTATATTTATAAGCTTTCTTGCTGTAATATCTCTTGTATCAAGTGCCTGCGCACCAAGCATGCCTATCTCTTCATCACTTGTAAGCACTGCCTGAATAGGTGGATGTTCAATCGTATCTGATGCCAGTATAGCAAGTATATATGCGACCGCTATTCCATCATCTCCTCCAAGTGTTGTTCCGTCTGCCCATACTCTTTCGCCATCTGTACATAAGTCGATACTCTCAAGCTCCATATTCTTATGGCAGTCAGCACTCTTCTCACACACCATATCTATATGTCCCTGAAGTATAAGCGGCTCCTTGTCTTCATAGCCCTTAGAACCATCCTTAAATATAACAACATTATCAGCCTCATCCCTTCTTACTAAAAGATTGTGGCTGTTGGCAAAATCAACGCAGTACTGCGCTATTCTGTCTGTATTTCCTGAACCTCTTGGAATATCTGATATTTCTTTAAAATAAGAGAACACCTCTTTAGGTGATAAATCACTTACTAGCATAGTTCCTCCTGTTTTAATTCTTACTAATATACAATTATTATCTGATAGACTTTACTATAGTATTATACTAAATCATTTAAATAATTGTCTATATGTATAAGAATGAAATATTTTCATAATTATCCAATTTTATCCAAACCTTATCATAAATCGTCAGTTTTTATACTTTTTTTGCTCATATTATTTCTTATGATAAACATTTTTATCATATGTAAAAGCTTTCCATTGTGATTTTTTGTAATATATATTATCATAGTACCATTGCTGTGTAATGCGTATTAAATAATAAATGCGGCTATTATACGGAATTCATATTAAACATTTACACATTAAGGAGAAACATTTTTATGAAAAAAGGTTCTATTTTTCACAGCCTGCCCTTCAAGCTTCTGGTGGGCGTTATAGCCGGTGTCGTATTCGGACTTCTGTTTTCTGCCACTGATAGTAACAGGTTCACTGGCGCTGCTTTAAATATTGTTGTTACATTAAAGTATGTTATCAACCAGATAATAAACTTTATCATCCCACTTATTATTATTGCATTTATTGCGCCTTCTATAACACAGCTTGGCAAAAATGCTTCAAAACTGCTTCTTATCGCAGTTTCGATAGCTTATGCATCATCTGTAGGTGCGGCTTTTTTCTCAACTGCTGCCGGATATGTGCTTATACCACATTTATCAATATCACCTACTGTAGATGGTCTTAAGTCCATACCTGATGCAGTGTTTGAGTTATCTATACCTCAGATTATGCCTGTTATGAGTGCGCTTGTATTCTCAGTTATGATTGGACTTGCTGCTGCATGGACTAAGGCAGAACTCATTTCAAATATACTGATTGAGTTCCAGAAGATTGTGCTTGCTATTGTAACAAGAATTATGATTCCTATTCTTCCACTTTTTATAGGACTTACTTTCTGCACACTCTCTTATGAGGGTTCTATCACAAAGCAGGCACCTGTATTCCTTAAGATTATTATTATTGTATTACTTGGACATTATATATGGATGGCTCTTTTATATACTATCGCAGGAATATACTCAAAGAAAAATCCTCTCGATGTTATCAAGTGCTACGGACCAGCTTATCTTACAGCTATCGGTACTATGTCATCTGCCGCTACTCTTGCAGTTGCACTCCAGTGTGCCGGCAAAGCAAAGCCACTCCGTAAAGATATGGTTTCCTTCGGAATTCCTCTTTTCTCAAACATCCACCTGTGTGGCTCTGTATTGACTGAGGTATTCTTCTGTATGACAGTTTCCAAAATTCTTTACGGCTCTGTACCGACTGTTGGAACTATGGTTTTATTCTGTGTTCTTCTTGGAATATTTGCAATAGGTGCGCCCGGAGTTCCCGGCGGAACTGTTATGGCTTCACTCGGTCTTATAACAAGTGTTCTTGGCTTTGGCGATACTGGTACAGCCCTTATGCTTACAATATTCGCCCTTCAGGACAGCTTCGGTACAGCCTGCAACGTAACCGGTGACGGCGCGCTTACTCTTATTCTTACTGGTTATGCTGAAAGACATAATATTAAAGAAGGCGCTGAAAATTAGACATCTTCAAAAGTAATTATTAACAAATTATAAACTTTAGCACTCACCTGTTGACAGTGCTAACAATTAGGACTATAACATAGTCAGAACAAAGGAAGAGGAGTTAAGAAAAGGAAATAGCTTAACAAACCAACCTGAGTTTACAAAGAAACAAGGTAATAGTTCAGATGAATATGTAATCCGCAATGAACGAAATGTTCAGCCGAACAGACAGTTTATTAAAAAGGAGCGATGACTTATGTTAATGCCTAGTATTTTTGGAGAAAACTTATTTAATGATGATTGGATGAACTTTGGATTTCCTGAAGTTGACAAAGCTTTATATGGCAAGCATGCCGCACACGAAATGAAGACTGATGTCAGGGAGACTGACTCAGGTTATGAAGTTGATATCGACTTACCTGGATTTAAGAAGGATGAAATAGATGTACAGCTTGATAATGGCTATCTTTCAATAAGTGCCGCTAAGGGACTTGATAAGGAAGAGAAGGATAAGGAAGGCAAGTATATCAGAAAAGAGCGTTATGCCGGTTCTATGAGCAGAAGCTTCTATGTTGGCGATGCCATCACTGAGGATGATATCAAGGCTAAGTATGAAAGTGGTATCTTAAGACTTTCTATTCCTAAGAAAGAAGCTAAACAGGTTGAAACTACTAAGAGAATTGCTATTGAAGGATAATGTCATAGCAGACTACTATAATGATTAATAAAAAATAACCGCCGCCCTAAACAATGTCTATATAATATGTAGTCAAATGTTGCTACCATCTGCTGCTTATTATATAGAGTATGTTTAGGGCGGCGGTTTTTTTATTCTGATATACTCACATTTTCAAACTAAGCTCTGCGCTTCTTTCCTGCTGCAAATATAACTAATCCGCTGGCCAATAATAATCCTGCCATTATAGCTGCAACTCGCATCATAGTATCACCTGTCTGAGGTGTGCTTACATTACTATTACTATTACTATTGCTATTGCTATCGCTGTTAGTATTAGTATTTTCTGATGCATCTGTTGCTGTTGTTGTATCCTCAGTGCTGTTGTTAGCTGAAGCCTTTACCATAACCTTAACTACTGTCTTGTTACCTGCTTCATCCTCTGCAACAACAACCTGCTGTCCATCACTTACTGTAAGAGTATACTTTCCATCTTCTGCTGTTAATGCCTCTCCGTTCACAGTTACGCTCTTAAGATTAGCATCTTCAACTGTAAATGTTACTGAGTCTGTGTACTCAGCACCATCTTCAATACCACTGATAACTGGCGCTTCCTTGTCTGCATTAAGTGAAATAGCGTCTAATGGAATTCTTGTATATTCTACATATTCCTTACTTGTTGCATATGAAATATAAAGATAATCGCCTATAACAACTGACTTAGGGTAATGGAAACCTAATCTCTTGGCTTTACCTGTATACTTTAACTCTGGGAACTCATCATGAGTACGGAGTACATATGCTGTATCAAATGTCTTGCCATCTGAGCTTAATGTGATTGTCAAAGGCCATCTGCCTTTATTATTAACTGAACATCCAACAAGGTAAGCTGTTCCATCTGGAAGATTACCTGCACTCTGCTTTGCACGGCAGTCCGGCATATTAGTACTTACTGTTTCGCTCCATGTTTCACCCTGGTCCGTACTTATTGCTGCAAGTCTTACAAAAGAGCTGTTCTGGTCTCTGAAAGTCATAACAATAGTTCCATCTTCATTGACAAATAAGCTTGGTTCCATCTCTCTTGAAGTTGTTGCACCTTCGCCCTGTTCCATGCAGGTATACTGTGCCTTAACCCAGCCTTTAGTACCTGATGGGTCATCTGTATATATTGGATATGCAAAAAGTCCTGGCTGGAAATGAGCTGCATTAACTATTCTTCCACTTGCAAGTACATGTGGGTCCTGTTCTATAATACCTTTCATAGGTGTTCCATCTTTCATTAATACCGGCTTCATCTCTGACCAGTGTTCACCATCTGTTGACTCTACATAATATGCAAAACCACCTCTTGGTGTAGTATCTGAATACCATACATTAATATATGATACAAGTGTATCACCACTTACAAACCATCCACCTGATGAACAATATCCATTATCTATTGTAGGAACAAGCACTTTAGGTTCGCTCCATGTAGCTCCATTATCATCACTTACGCTATATGCAACCCATGTATCTTCTGCATCTTCATCCTTTGCTGAACTCTGCCACTGTGTATACAGCTTTCCCTTGAATTCAGTCATAACAACACCATTGCAGTAATGGTCTGTATCATCTGTTGCTGTAAATACTGTAACAGTTTCTGCTCCTTCAATCTTAGAAAGTCCTAAATCTGACTCTGTCTTAGCCTGGTCAAATAAACCATCTGTAACAACAAATGGCTGTTTGGCAGTACCTGGGACTGTACTCTGCTCACCTGCAAATACAGAACCAATGCCTGTATTCATCGAAACAATAAGTGATAACGCACTTATTGCAGCTACTATTGACTTCTTTTTCATAATATTTCTCCTATAGTTCATTAATTAAACTAATCTTAAAGTTATAAATGTTAACTGGTTATTTATAAAAACTGTGCACACGTTCTTATCTGTATTGTACTTATTTCAATACATTCAGTCATTAGATATTAACTCTTTAGAGGCATAATGTCAACCATATTGCAATAAGTTTACTAAAAATATTTTATAAAAGTCCCATAGCCGTCACTTTTTAACTATATATTATTATTTCTTCTTCAACGAATAATCATCCCCCACACCAAATCTCACAATATTGATATCATCTTTTCTTGCAACGACAACATCAAACAGTGCCTCAGTCGCGGTACCCTTCTGTCTTCCTGAGTCCATATAGTAGCCTTTGTCCTGCATCCAGCCACGGCTCTGCACTGAAAACATCGAAGTCTGTGTATTAAGCAGTGGAAGTCCTCCTGTTTCGCTGTCGAACACAGCTCTTTCCATATGAAGATGTCCACTGTGGTACAGAAGCACATTTCCACTCCAGTTAGTGAAATCCTTTGCAAATGAATTAGCTGCAAACGGAGTATGCGTGTAAGCTGCTGCCATTATTGCACGGAGTGTATCCCTGTTAGACTCTGTAGAATAGCCTTCCGGATAATCAAATGCATCGTGGCATAGGAATATATAGTTACAGTTATCCCTGCTCATCGCATCATTAAGAAGCCAGTTTATCTGCTCATTCTGATAACCATAAAAGTACATTCCCATCTGGTTCTGCTTACCATCTGTCACAGTATCATCACTATCACTCATATTAAGACAGACTACTCTTGTATTCTTGCCCGGAATATCATAGTAATAATATCCGTTCTGATAATCTGTTGCATACTGGCTGAAATGCTTCATAGTAATCGAATACCACTCTTCCCTGTTGATGATATGGTCGGCATCAAACAGAAGGTCTTCATTAATCTGGGCTGAAAAGCTGTTGTCATCGTGATTACCTTTAAGTATGAATACTGGCTTATTACAAAGCTCAAGTATCTTGGAAATCGACTCTATCGTATCCATCGCAATGACTTTTCCGTTCGGGTCTGCATATCTTCCATTGTACATATCACCGCCCACGCACACAAAGTCAATATCGCTGTTGTTGGCTATGTCGACTATTGCATAAAGCTGGTTGTAGGCAACCTCCCTTGTTTCCTCGGAAGTATCTATATGCATATCTGTTATAAATATATATGAAATACTATCGTTTGTTTCATCATTTTCCACAGTTCTAATAGTCTTCATTATCTCGTCTTTATATGCTTCGGGATAATTCGCTGACTGTGTTAATGTTACACTCGTACTGCTCCTGCCATTTTTCTTATTATCTGATGCAGCATTTGTCTGTGAGTTATTATAATCTACATACTTCATTATCACTACAAATAAAGTACACAATAAAAGCATTACTGCTGACACCTTTAATATGAGTCTGTTTCTTGCTCTTCTCTTTTTCGCCTTCCGCCTGGCGGCACTTTTTTTATTATTCGCTGAATATGCAGGTTCGCTGCTTGTCCTTTTCATATTTTTCTCCTTTCCCCGGTTATATTATCACATATCACAATAAGATATCAGGGTCAAAATGTATTCTGACCCTGACCGATACCTGCGGATTACTCCACTGCTTCACAATTCATGTAATCCTATAATAATAGTGTAGCAATTAGAGTTTACTCTAACCAAGGAAATATTTCTCAATTTTTTCTTAATTTATCTTAAGAATGGTACCACCTTTATATGCAGTGTACTCATAATCAGACTTTAAATTATATACTTTTAATACTTATTAAAAATATTTTTCTAATAACATTCTCACTTATATCTGTCAGGAATTTTCTTTCTTCAACAAAATCAGGCTCTGTTCCGTCACATATCAGTTCAATCATTTTAACAATATGACTGCACAAAGGCAAATCTTTCGGTATAAAAGAGGCTTCATATTCCAATGCGAACAGACCTTTTCGATGTGCAATACGTGCTAATTTCATAATCCAGTCATAGGTCTCTTTGATTTTTTTTTTATTTTTTCCAATAACATCATCAGTTACTTTAAATAAACACCTTTTCCATTACCCCATTCTCCATATCATCAATACTATAAACCGTATCCATAACTTCAAATGTTTCTCTCAAATTGCCTCTTGCACTCTTCCAGCCAGTTCCATCTGTAAACCATACAAATGTAAAACCATCTATAGTATCTGCTTCCTGCGAAAGCATTTTATAACTTCTTGCAGTTTCATTGAGCTTCGAACCACCACTAGCATAAAAGTTTGTTTCAATGGCATAAATCATCTTATCAGTCTTAATTACATAGTCAAATCTCTTTGCAGCTTTACCCTGATTGGAAAGCGCTGACAAATCTATATTCCACTTTGACTCAATGTCTTTTAAATACATTTCCTTAAAGTAATTCTCATTCTTCTTAAAACCTGCTGCCACAATGTACTTCTCAACTAAATCTTCCATCTGATGTCCACCGCGGTTTTTGCGCCCATTAGAATCAAGTCCTGTTTCAATTCCTAATGCATAATCAACCAGATTATTCACAATATGATTCTTAATCATGTCAAACAAACCTGTTTTTCTCATAAATACTTTGTATTGCTCTACATTGTAATTCATTGTTTTAAAATCATACAGAAATGCGCCATCTTCATCCTGCGCATAAATTTCATTCCCCCTTACTGCTAATAACAGTGGAATACATTTTAATGTTTCCGGATACTTTGTCACTATCTTTTCAAAGTCATCCTCTATATTTTTTGAACCTATAAGCGTATTAAGAATATTGAGTTCAACCTTAATTTCATCAACATTTTTAACAACCTTTTCAAAATCTATGTAATAATCATAACCTGAAATACTTGGTCTGAACTTATTTAACCATTCGTCAAAATTTCTATTTGTCATCTGTTGCTTTCTCCAATCTTCGTTTAGATATATCAATATATTCTTCGCTTATGTCTATTCCTATGAACTTCCGTCCATACCGCACTGCCTCCACTCCTGTAGTTCCTGAGCCACAAAATGGGTCTAATACGAGCTGTCCTTCTTCTGTCGATGCTAGTATAATTCTTTCAAGAAGATACTCCGGTTTCTGTGTGGGATGCTTTCCTTCTGTCTTCTCTGATGGCTTTGTCAATGAGCCTGTCCATACATCTTTCATCTGCCTGCCGCCATTCATTTCTTTCATTTTCTGATAATTAAAAAAATGCCGTGACTTCCTATCATCCTTTCTCGCCCATAAAATGGTTTCTGTAGAATGTGTGAAGCACCGACATGCTAAGTTTGGCGGCGGATTGGTTTTCTGCCATGTAATGTTATTGATTATCTTAAAGCCTTCCTGCTCCAATGCCATACCAACCGAATATATATTATGCAGCGTTCCTGATATCCATATTGTACCATCTGGTTTTAGTACCTTTTTACATAGTTTAATCCATTTTCTGTTAAACTTATGTTTTTCTTCGACACTACTTCCCTTTTCTGAAAGCTTATCCCACGAACCTTTATTTACTGAAACCATCTTTCCGCCATTGCAGGTAATCCCATCATTACTTAAAAAATATGGTGGATCAGCAAATATCATATCTACCGACTCTGGTTTCATTCTAGTCAGAACCTTGAAAGAATCACCTACGATTAGCTGTGAGTCATCCGTGTCATAATATAATGGCACTTTCTTTATAAATAAATTATCCTTCATATAGCTCCTTATTTTCCGGAAAAAATGTTAATTTCTGTTAACAGCGGATATTAACTCCATCTAATAATTGCATATTATTACTTCTTTCCCAACCCTGTTAGATGCATCAGAATTAATCATACGCTTAACACTTACAACATCTATTTTATAACCTTTATTTCCATATAACTCATTTATCAGCTCTGTATTATGATTAGTGAGCATACAATAGCAGCCTCTGCCTGTTAATTCATCATAAAGCTTTGCAACTCTCTTATGACTTTCTATATCAAAACCTTCTTTAGTATATGACTCAAAAGATGTTGGATTAAGAGGTGCATATGGACTGTCAATAAATACAAAATCACCCTTCTTTGCATCCTTGCAGGCTTCTTCGAAATCACCATTAATAATTTTTACACCTTTAAGATACTTTGAAACTTCTCTTATAACATTTTCATCGGCTGAAGTTCTACGGCTGTTATTATATGGTACATTAAATAAACCTTTTCCATTTACACGATATAAGCCATTAAAACAATGCTTATTAATAAATACAAACAATGCTGCCAATTCAACATCATATTCTGACTTCATAAGCTTATCATTATAATGCTCCCTGACCGAATAATAATATTTCTTTCCATCTTCCCACATTTCTTCATCCAGCCTGTTTACGGCTTCTAAAAATGCATCCGCTTCATTACATATTATATTGTAAGTATTTATCAGCGCTTTATTTATATCATTAATCAGTGCATTTGCCGGCTGCAATTCAAATAATACTGCTCCTCCGCCAACAAACGGCTCATAATAATTGTTATATTTTTCAGGCATTCTTTCTCTTATCTGTGGAATTAACTGGCGCTTTCCACCAGCCCACTTCACAAATGGAGCAACACTTGAATTAGTCATCTAAAATCCTCTTCTCTATGTCCTTATATGGCATAATTTCATAAATTTATTATACTTGCAAACATAGAAAATAACAATGGAAAATTGTATATATCGCCACTCTCATATATGTTATTACATTAAAAATTCTTCTAAATCCGGATAATCCATAATATGTTTTCTTACATAATTTCTTTTAAATGCTGCAAAGACACTGGTTCTACTCAATGTAACTTTTAGACTTTTTTTATAACGCTGTAATTCAGGATTCTTCTTATGTTTTTCCAATATTTTATATAAAACATTCATCTCATCTGACAATTGGTTAATTCTATATTGACAAGCAGCTTCCCTAATTCCTGTATTACATTTTTCAAAAGCGTCCTGTATAAGCTGTGCTGTCATAATGGCACATTCCTTATCCACTATATTAAGTACATTAACATGTCCATTTTCATAACATTGTTCCAGCATACTCTCTGGATCATCAACACAACAATCTATAATTTTGTCATCATATTTTGCTTCTTTTTTTAGATTATTACAATGTGGACATACATAAAATAAATTGTTCCAATCAAACACTCTCTCTGGAAATTTACGTCCATGATGTGGTCTTAAATGTTCTACTTCCGGATCAGACAATCCTCCCAACTCACAAATATAACACTTATCATTTGAATCTTCTTTTAATCTTTGTATTACATCAGGCTTGTTATAAACCCCATTTGGCTTTTGTGATTCAATTATAAGTGATGATGGAGGAATAGGATTTCGCTCTATTTTAATCACTGTTCCTACCCCCTGTTTGAAAATTCTAATTTCAGACGACTATATTCCGCCGTTAATTCTTTTGCAAGATAATCCGGTATTTCATCCAGATAGTACTCCAGTTTATCTATTTCTTCATATTCTTTATCTGATAACTCATCCTTTGAAACCAGAGCTTTATATCTTTCATATTTTTCCCTTAACTCTTCTGACAATTTGTCTGCTTTAAAATATCCTTCCACAATTCCTTCATATGGTAAATTTTTCAAACCATTTTTAACAAGCGTGTTATTTTCAAGATCATAAATAACAGCATTATCTAAAGAACTTAGAATAAATGGGGAATGTGTTGTAATAACAAATTGTATATTAGGAAACAATTTTGTCAAAACTGGAAGTATCTTTTTTTGTAATTGCAAATGTAAATGAGTTTCAATTTCATCCACCAGAACAATACCTTCCATATCAAACTGTGTCCGCAATCCCGACTGTGCTTCCATTCTTATAATCAAATCATTAATAATATCAAATACTGCTGCGTAACCACTCGACATTGTATTAAAATCAAATGGCTCTCTACCTGATTCACAAATAGAAAATTGAAATGTTTCATCATTAAATTTTAATTCAAGATTTTCATCTTCAAAAATATTCTTTAAAATATTTTCAAATATATTAAACCATTTATTAATTTTTTCACGTTTCGCATCATCCTTTGTAAATGCTTGTGTAGCCTTTAAATCAACAAGATATTTTGTAAGTTTTTCACCTGGTGTTTCTGAAACACCATATCTCTTTTGAAGTTCTACTTTTTCAATATTACTATATTTCTCTGCTTTAAATTCTCTTTCAGCTTTATAATATGCAAAAACGAAATTCCCCTGCTCATATTTTTCTTTTAATATAGTGTCAGATGTACTTTCCAGTAAAATACCTGTATTCGCTTGTTTAAAAATAAATTCCCATATACTTAATTGTTTTTTATACTCACAAATCTGTTTTCTTTTTAATTCCGAATCATCATCTAACTCATCTAATTTTTTTACTTCCCCTGAATAATAATTATAACGTTCGTTTATATATTTCAATGAATATCTATTTGACGAAACAAGATACTCCAGACTTTTTACCATCGCTTCCAATACACTTGTTTTTCCACTTCCATTCTTACCTGTTAATATCAAGTGTTTTCTTTTTTCTTTATCTAATGGTATTGAAATTTTCTTTAAATGTCTAACCTTTTCTATATTAATACTCGTTAAAAAAGTTTGTTCCATCACTTCACCTCCAATGCTTTATATAATATATTTATACCATATTTATTAAAATAAATATACAACTATAAATGAGCAAATATTGAAAAATACACAAAAATAATTTATCTTTATTTGTGACACAGATACATTTTAATATATTAAATAAAAGATGTCCTTATAGTACGGACATCTTTGTACAATATTTTAAATTTGCTTATTTATACTATAAAAAAAATTTACATAACAAATTTGACGGTAAAGAATTTATTCGTTGACCTAAAGAGCCGAACAAACATCAATCAGAACTTTCTTTATATATAATTACTTTCCCAATCACTCTCTGGTTGAAAACATAGCATAAATAACTGGCAGAAATATAATTATAAGCTGTAATGGTGAAGCTTTCATTATCATCCCATATAACAAATATAATAACAAGACAGGCGATACTTACATATATTCCAATCTTGCTCTTGTAAATATACACAATCAATGAAACCGCTGACACAACCAGCAACAATGCAAATACAATTCCATATATTGTAACACTTACAGAATGTTCATTTCTTTTAACAATCAGACTCCTGATACTTAAAGCACTCATAGCCAACGATAAAATCACAGCTATATAGACACTTATCTTTGTACTTAACTTATATTTATTTTTCATCTGTTAAATGCCCCTTTATACTTGTATATTGTAAATGATATCTACGAAGCCTGATAATACTTACTGTCAGTAATGCCAATGCAGCAATATAAATAACCAGGCTCATCATTACTGTATCAGGAGCTTTAAAATTTATAAATACTGTAATCACGGCAAACACAATATCTGCAACAGCTATAAAACACCATTTTTGTATATTCTGTTTATAATCTTTAATAAGTTCCTTACCATCCATTCCTTTATCATTATAACCAGAATCAAGTTTATATAAATTTATCGGCACTCTTTCATCATTCATTACTAATTCCCCCTTTAAATATATAAATGAAACTTCTCTACTCCAGCACATAAATCTAATAAAGTATTCTTTCGTATGATACAGCTCATTTCATATATATTATGCAATATTAATTTATAATTTTCTTTATAAGAGATATCACTTTACAAATGATATTTTAAATATTATGCTATTTTTATATTTAATGTCATTAGAGGGAATAAAAAATATGCCACGACCTATAAAAGATAATAAAAATTTTGAAATAAGCAGAAGTATTGTTTATAACGGAAAAGATAATAATTTTCACATGGCATCAATGAGTGCATGTACAGATCATTTTGAGATTGGTTTTCTGATATCTGGCAGTCATCATGTATACTCAACTGATGGAGAGTGGGATATTCTCAGAGGATATGTTGGAACAATGCCTCTTGGATTACAGCACCAGACCTTTTATAGTAGCAATGAAGTACATAACGGCATACTTATAAAATATTCATTTAATATAGCCGATTATATAAAGTCAGAAATATCTACTGTTGCATTTAACAGATTTTATAATGAAAAATATCACATTCTGAATCAGGAAGACCAGCATATTGTCCAGAATATTTTTGAACAAATGCTGACTGAATATAATATTAATTCGTCCTACACAGATTCTAAATTAAAAGCATTGCTTACATACTTAATCGTATTTGTTATTGAGCACCAGTTACCTCATGACATAAACTGCAATTACGCTAAGAAAATAAATAAAACTATTAATGATGTTATGAGATATATTGACTCCAATTATAAGAATGATATTAATGTAAATAATATCTGTAAAACATTTGGCTTTTCTCCAGCTCATTTTTCAAGATTGTTTAAGCAGAATACAGGGGAAGTTTTTTCAAGATATTTAACTAAGGTAAGATTAGAACATGCTATAGTTTTACTATCAAATACTGACAAATCAATAGATGAAATTGCATACGAATGTGGGTTTAACAGTATAAGCTATTTTAGTTATGCATTTAAAAAGGAGTTTCTTGTTTCGCCGCTTAAGTATAGAATTCGTATAAATGATTAAAAAAACCCGAAAACTCGATGTTTTCGGGGATTTTTGCTCTTTTGTGATATTCGTTTGAATTATCTCTTTGAGAACTGAGGAGCACGACGAGCTGCCTTTAAGCCGTACTTCTTTCTTTCCTTCATTCTTGGGTCTCTTGTTAAGAAACCAGCCTTCTTAAGTGATGGACGATATTCGTCTGAATCAACCTGAAGAAGAGCTCTTGAGATACCGTGTCTGATAGCACCAGCCTGACCTGTGTATCCGCCACCGTGTACGTTAACGATTACATCATACTTGTCAGCTGTTTCTGTAAGTACTAATGGCTGCTTAACTACAACCTTAAGTGTTTCAAGACCGAAATACTCATCAAGTGATCTCTTATTTATTGTAATATTACCATTACCTGGTACTAAATATACTCTAGCAATACTGCTTTTTCTTCTACCTGTTCCGTAGAACTTTCCGTTTGCTTTCTTAGCCACTGTTAATTCCTCCTTATGATATGTCCTTTAATTAAAACTTTAAAACTTCTGGCTTCTGAGCTGCCTGTTCATGATCTGGACCAGCATATACGTGAAGCTTTGTGTACATCTGTCTTCCTAAAGGTCCCTTTGGAAGCATACCCTTAACAGCAAGTTCGATAACTCTTTCTGGATGCTTTTCCATCATTTCCTTAAGAGTTGTTTCTTTCATACCACCAACATACTCTGAGTGATTGTAGTAAATCTTCTGATCTAACTTCTTACCTGTAACCTTAACCTTCTCAGCGTTGATTACGATAACGTTGTCACCACAGTCAAGGAATGGTGTATAAGTAGGCTTATTCTTACCTCTTAATACAGCAGCAACCTGTGATGCTAAACGACCTAATGTATAATCTGCAGCATCTACAACATACCATTTTCTTTCGATGTTAGATGCACTAGCCATATAAGTACTCATTAGTTTTCCTCCTAAATATTGCTTAAATGCATAATTAATTGTTCTGAATATAATTAATGTTAATATATATTAAATGCTTCTCCGGGGCATATGGTGAAACACCTAATCCGAATTAACCAAACTGGGCGCACTTATCACGCCACATTTAAGAATTATATAACACAGAACCGAGTGTGTCAATGATAAAATATATTTTTATTATATAATTTTAGCAAGTTATCCACAATAAATCTGTTTTTGTCTTCTTTTATTCACACATTAAATTGCTGTATTCACATTAGGCAATTTTGCATCTAACACGACTCATTGCCTACGCACATTATATCATAATTTACTCTTTATCTGCCCCCTACACTCACGAACCTGCGCTATTGCGCTCTTCCGTCCTGCTTCGCATGACTGTTCGTTCTTTAAGCCGTCTGAAAAGTAAATGTCTGCTTCCTTTTCTTTTGCGCCTATTAAATCATCTTTCTTCATCCAGATACTCTATCTTCATAAGTGTAAGCCCCTGCGGTGGCGCTGTCTGACCTGCCTGTGTCCTGTCACAGGCTTCTAACATCTGTCTGATATATTCCGGCTCATATTTTCCTTTTCCAACCTGTATGAGCGTTCCTGCAATTATCCTTACCATATTATAAAGAAAACCGTTACCCGATATTGTTATATATATCTCATCCTCTTCTTTATTAACATCAAGTGAGTAGACTGTCCTGACAGTTGACTCTGCATCGGTTCTTACACAGCAGAAGCTTTTAAAATCATGCTCCCCGATAAGATACTGTGCCGCCGTCTTCATCTTTTCTATATCGATATTTCCAGCCACATTCCACGTATAATTTCTTTTCTGTGGAATACCGAATTGTGTGTTTAATATTCTGTAGCAGTAAGTTTTTTTCGTATCACAGTGTCTTGGATGAAAGTCCGCTGCCACCTCATCTGACTTCTGGATTATAACGTCATCCGGCAGGTATCTGTTAAGTGCATATGAAAATCTGTCTGCCGGAATTGTTGAATCCGTATCAAATACAGCCACATTTCCCATAGCATGCACACCTGCATCTGTGCGGCTTGCACCTATAACGTGTATATTTTCACCTGTAAGCTCATATATTGCTTCATCTAACACTTTTTCTATAGTTACGGCAACCGGCTGTATCTGCCAGCCTGAATAATTAGTTCCGTCATATGCCACCCTTAGTCTTATTCTTCGCATACTGCCCTCCATCTCTTTTTTATTTCATCTTTTCTACATTAATCAATACACGATTATACAAAATAATCATTATATTAAAAGAACTGCTACATAAAACACCATCTATATAATATGCGGCTTTTACACCATATCTCCATCTACATATCACATAAATAATTCTCTACGAAGCAGCCTTTTATTTTATTGTAATTTTTTATTTAACATTTTTAAAGTCAAGCCAGTTCCCGATACATCTCTGAACATCTTACCACTACACAATCACCTTAATCGCAATCAACACCCCAAGATAAGCAAACATACAAAGGTAAGCTATCTGGTCCCTCTTGGCATACCTGAGCGGTTTCATCTTGGTTCTGCCCTCTGATCCGTGATAACATCTTGCCTCCATCGCCATGGCAAGGTCGTTGGCTCTTCTGAAAGCTGACACAAACAATGGTACAAGAATAGGCACCATAGCTTTGGCTCTCTTTATAATATTGCCATTCTCAAAATCAGCACCACGCGCCATCTGCGCTTTCATAATCTTGTCAGTTTCCTCAACAAGAATAGGGATGAACCTTAAAGCTATCGACATTATCATAGCTATCTCGTGTACCGGCACTTTGATGTGCTTGAGGAAGCCTAGTCCTTTTTCAAGGCCGTCTGTTAAGTTATTCGGTGTTGTTGTAAGTGTCATAAGGGAAGTTCCCAATATAAGGTATATAAGGCGTACAACCATAAATACAGCGGTTTTAAGACCCTCATACGTTATTGTCAGCTTCCATATCTTAATAAGCGTTTCGCCGGGTGTTAAGAACAGATTAAACACCGCACTGATTATGATAAGAATAACTATTGACTTAAGTCCTCTTATCATATATTTAAAAGGTATTTTTGATATTACTATGACGGCTGCAAGTGCTACAGTTATAAATGCATATATCCATATATTCATGCCTAAGAATAATGATATGATAAATATTAATGTACCCATAAGCTTAACTCTTGGGTCAAGTCTGTGTATAACTGAATCAGCCTGATAATATTGTCCTATTGTTATATCTCTAATCATATACTTTCCAATCCTGTGCCTGCGCACATTTTCTACATTTTAATGTTAAAATGTCTTAAAATACTATCTCTTGCCTCATCCACTGTAATCGCATCAGGATTGACATCCATCCCAGCCTTTACAAGGTCATTCATAATATAAGTTACCTGAGGGGCGGCAAGACCTATCTGTTCAAGCTCCTTATAGTGTGCAAATACATTCTGCGGTGTATCATCATACTTAAGGATACCATCATCCATAACCATAATTCTGCTCACATAGCGCGCAACATCCTCCATGCTGTGTGAAACAAGTATTACAGTTATTCCCGTTTCATCCCTCAACGCCTTGATACAGTCAAGAATATCATCTCTTCCCTTAGGGTCAAGACCTGCTGTAGGCTCATCAAGTATGAGCACATCCGGCTTCATTGCAAGCACTCCGGCTATTGCAACCCTTCTTTTCTGTCCGCCTGACAGGTCAAATGGTGACTGATAATACAGATTTTCGTCAAGTCCAACCAGTCTTAAGCTCTCAAATGCCCTTATCTCATATTCCTGCCTTGAAAGTCCCAGATTTTTAGGGCCAAAGCACACATCCTTAAATATATCTGTTTCAAAAAGCTGGTGCTCAGGATACTGGAATACAAGTCCGACTCTTCTTCGCAGCTCTTTCATATCATATCCCTGCTCATATATATCCTTGCCATTATAATATATATGCCCCGATGCAGCCTTTAAAAGTCCATTCAGATGCTGTATAAATGTTGATTTTCCTGAACCTGTATGACCTATAAGTCCTATGAATTCTCCGTCCTCTATCGCACATGAAACATTATCAAGGGCTTTTCTTTCAAAGCCTGTGCCAATTTCATATACATAGCTAATCTTATCAACTATTATTGACATTTAGTTTCCTCATTTCCGTGTGTATGCCGCTTTCTTCTTATCTTATCAGACTTTATATTCTAATAAATCTTATGCGGTCACGCCACTTATTTTATTACTAATTGTTATCAAGTCTTTTTAATTCTTCCACAAGCTCTTCATTTCTAATAATGCCATCCTTAACTGGCAGACCTGCTTTCTTTAACTCATATGCAAGCTCTGTGACCTGTGGAACATCCAGTCTTAAGCTTTTAAGCTTATCAACCTGTGAGAACACCTGCCTTGGCGTTCCCTCCATAACGAGCTTTCCGCCATCCATAACAAATACGTGGTCGGCATCAATAACCTCTTCCATATAATGGGTTATGAGAATTATTGTTACTCCCTCTTTTTGGTTAAGCTCATGCAGTACATTTATAACTTCCTTACGTCCAAGCGGGTCTAACATGGCTGTAGGCTCATCAAGCACGATACACTTAGGCTTCATTGCCACTATGCCGGCTATCGCCACTCTCTGCTTCTGACCTCCAGACAGCTTATTAGGTGATGCATTTCTGAACTTATACATACCAACAGCCTTTAAGCTTTTCTCAACTCTTTCCCATATTTCCTCTGTTGGAACGCCTATGTTCTCAGGTCCGAAGCCGACCTCTTCATCTACAAGCGTACCTACTATCTGGTTATCAGGGTTCTGGAATACCATTCCTGCTGTCTGCCTTACCTTCAAAATGTTGTCAGCATCCTTCGTGTCCATGCCATCCACATACACAGTTCCCTCTGTCGGCATAACAAGTGCATTAAGATGCTTTGCAAATGTCGACTTGCCTGAACCATTATGTCCTAATACCGCCACAAAATCTCCGGCTTTAATATCTATATTAACGTTATCAACGGCAGTTGTAATACCCTCAACATTACCTTCCTCATCACGTCTTATATATTCAAATGTTAAATTCTTAGCCTGTACTATTCCCAAAACATTCTCCTATTCCCATATCCGTATTATACCGGATATACTTACTGTTATTAATCCAGCAGTAATTTCCTAATTGCTGTATTTTTTACCATAAACAGGCAGATTTGAAACATTACATAATTTTGTCTGTATTATAAAATTATTTTTACATAATGTATCTTAACGTAAATAAAAATATTTTTTACGTCTTTATTTGCTTATTTATGTGTTTTTTATAACTCCTGCCGAAATAATTTTTCTTTCAAATAATTGCATATTACTATATAACTTTATAAAAATCAATTTTATCTATCAAATTCATTGAAATAACCTGAAAAAATACAAAAAAGCGGATATGAGCTTACCCCATATCCGCCATAAATACGCAATAATATATTATACTAATTCAAGAAGTACTTCCATTGCTGCGTCACCTTTTCTTAAACCAATCTTAACGATTCTTGTATAACCACCCTTACGGTCAGCATACTTTGGTGCGATCTCGTCAAATAACTTGTTTGTAAGGTCAACTGTCTTTGTGTTCTTCTTCTTTCCAGCAGCGTCAGCAGGAACTTCTGTTATCTTGTAAAGAACCTTATCCATCTGCTTTCTAGCATGAAGCTTTGAAGGAAGGTCTTTCTTGATTTCCTTCTCTACTGTTTCATATACAGTAACCTTCTTGCCATCAACAACTTCCTTAACTCTCTTGCCTTCAGCATCCTTCTTTGCAACCTTAGCAGATACTGTAACTGTTTCGTAGTTGTCCTTTTCCTTAACTGCAAGTGTAATAAGCTTTTCAGCCTGCTTACGAACTTCCTTAGCTCTTGCTTCTGTTGTAACAATCTTACCATTCTCGATTAAAGCTGTTACCTGGCTTCTTAATAAAGCCTTTCTCTGGCTTGATGTTCTACCAAGCTTTCTATACTTTGCCATTGATTTAACCTCCATTTGTAACGTTTATACATGCGCATATGGTCTTATTGTATAAATGTTTTTTCTACAAATTCTTATATTACGCTTTAATGTTGTAATTAGTCTTCACTAGATCTGAGATGAAGATTTAACTGCTTAAGCTTTAAGAGTACTTCATCTAAAGACTTCTTACCAAGATTTCTAACCTTTATCATATCATCTGGAGTCTTATTGCAGAGTTCCTCAACAGTGTTGATACCTGCTCTTCTAAGACAGTTAGATGAACGAACTGATAATTCAAGGTCTTCAATGCTCATTGAAAGAGCCTTTGTAGACTCATCAACTGGCTGTTCAGCCATAATTTCTGCGTTAGCAGCATTTTCTGAAAGATTGATGAATCCCTTAAGATGTTCACTAAGAACCTTAGCTGCAAGGCTTAAAGCCTCATCTGGAGCGATTGTTCCGTTAGTGAATATATCAAGTGTGAGCTTGTCAAAATCTGTATCCTGACCAACTCGTGTATTCTGAACAGCCATATTAACTCTCTCTACTGGTGTGTAGATAGAATCTACAGCGATAACGCCAACTGGCTGGTCTTCCTTCTTATTCTTTTCTGAGCTTACATAACCACGTCCGTTAGTGATTGTAAGTTCCATAGATAACTTGCTATCTGCACCGTTAAGATGTGCAATAACAAGGTCTGGGTTAATAATTTCTATATCAGGATCAACCTGAATATCAGATGCTCTTACTACACCCTCGCCCACGAAATCGATATGTGCTTCCTTAGGCTCAACGGAATTACCATTGTTCTTGATTGATAACTGCTTGATGTTCATCACTATCTCAGTAACATCTTCCTTAACACCAGGAATTGAGCTGAATTCATGAAGCACACCTTCAATTTTGATACTGCTAACTGCTGTACCAACTAATGATGAAAGCATAATTCTTCTTAAAGAATTACCAAGAGTAAGTCCATAACCTCTTTCGAGAGGTTCAACGACAAATCTGCCATACTTTCCATCTTCTGACTGTTCAGTCATCTCAATCTTTGGCATCTTGAAATTAAAATCTGCATCAACCATGTATAGCCCCTCCTTTTATGGGTTTTAATAAGTTTATTCCTTCTATCCATAAGACAACAGAACGCATATTTACAGCATTCTGTTGTCTTATATAAACGTCTATGTTCACATATAACCTGTAAAACGCAACGTCCAAAAATCTCATTAATGGATTACTTAGAATATAACTCGACGATAAGCATCTCGTTTACAGGAACGTCAATAGCTTCTCTTGTAGGTAATGACTTAACAGTACCCTTAAGAGCTTCCTTATCTGACTCTAACCACTCTGGAACTAATCTTCCGTTAGTAGCTTCAAGTACTTCCTTGTATCTTGCACAAGACTTTGACTTTTCTCTGATTTCAATAACATCTCCAGCCTTAACTAAGTATGAAGGGATGTTTACGCGCTTGCCATTAACAAGTACGTGCTTGTGATCTACGATCTGTCTTGCTTCTTTTCTTGTTCTTGCAAAACCTAATCTGAAGATAACGTTATCAAGTCTGAGCTCAAGAGTAACCATAAGGTTTTCACCAGTCATACCCTTCTGCTTCTCAGCCTTCTTATAGTAATTAAGGAAAGGCTTCTCTAATACGCCATAGATGAACTTAGCTTTCTGCTTTTCGCGAAGCTGCATACCATATTCGCTAATCTTTCTACCAGCATTCTTAGCCTTTCTGTTAGACTTTTTATCTATTCCTAAATATAAAGGATCTAAATCAAGAGATCTACATCTCTTGAGCACAGGTGTTCTATTAACTGCCATTGTAATCTTACCTCCCTAAATTAAACTCTTCTACGCTTTGGTGGACGACAACCGTTATGTGGAACTGGTGTAACATCCTTAATACTTGTAACTTCAAGACCGCAAGCTGAAAGGGCACGAATAGCTGCCTCTCTACCTGAACCTGGTCCCTTAACCATAACGTCTACAGACTTTAATCCATGAATTAAAGCAGCCTTTGTTGCTGTTTCAGCTGCCATCTGTGCTGCATATGGAGTAGACTTCTTAGATCCTCTGAATCCGAGTCCACCTGCTGATGCCCATGATAAAGCATTTCCTTCTGCATCTGTTAAAGTAACTATTGTATTATTGAAAGATGACTGAATATGTGCCTGTCCTCTTTCAACGTTCTTCTTAACACGCTTCTTTGTCACTTTTTTTGTAA
>OGEI01000149.1_pt1 | contig 58154 bp, 33 predicted proteins | sample 1570631 | NCBI WGS metagenome assembly OGEI01 (sample SAMEA2582139, study PRJEB24529) | metagenome | biome: Human gut stool | place: China | collected 2011
ACCGTAAAGTTATCAAGATGAATGAAGCTAAAGTCAGAGAAATCAACCAACAGATTTGTAACTCTCTGAATAAATAATAAATAGAATAATACTCTTTTCCTTGTTGAAACTAAAACAGCACCTCTGACGTCTATTCAGGGTGCTGTTTTTTATATTCATATTCTTTTTCAGAAATGCTTATTCTTCCTGCATGAAGATCTTTACCTGATTCCAACTATTCTTCGTATCATTCGAAACTTCCTCACCAGGAGTAGAACGACCATTCTCTACATATTGCTTCATAGTCCGTTTCATCTCCTTCACCTCATTTTCGTAACGCTTATCACCGATAATGTTTTCTTTTTCCGAAGGATCTTTCACGATATCAAACAATTGCATCGGAGGGAACTTTTCTACATCGGAGGGTTTGACAGGATAGGAAAAGCCACCCGAACCTCCATAGAACACCAATTTCAGTTGGGAAGTACGCAAAGACAAATACCCCTCTCCCGCTTCGTGCACCAAGTCTTTACGCGCAGAAGCACCTTTCTTACTCAATATCGGCCACATACTGTAACTGTCAACAGCTTCTTCTGTCTCCAAATTGTGGTTAAGCATTTGGGCAAAAGTGGCATAAAAGTCTACCAATGAGACTAGAGAGTTGTTTGTCTCTTTCCCATATTTTCCTTTCCAGGAGACAATAAGGGGAATTCTGTGTCCGCCTTCGTAAATATCGCTTTTGTAGCCTCTGTAGATGTAACTAGGAAAATGTCCTTTCTTTTCCATATCTTTCACGCCGATATAACCGGCACACCCATTATCCGAAGCAAAGACAATGATTGTATTATCCAGTTGCTTGTTCTTCTTCAATGTTTTTACGATTTGGCGCACCATGTCGTCTATCATGACTACGAAATCGCCATAAGGACCGATACTGGTTTTACCTTGAAACTCTTTCGAAGGCAATATAGGGGTGTGGGGAGCTGTAATAGGCAAATATAAGAAAAACGGCTTCTTGCTGTCTTTCTGCTCATTGATATAGTTCAGGCTATGACGAATGATGTTGGGAAAACATTCTTCCGGCTTGAAGTCGGCTCCTGCCATTCCTCCGTGCATCAATAATGCCAGATTCTTTTTCTGGGGTTCTATCACATGATCGGGGATAGAGGTTGCTTTGTTATTTTCTACATAAACATAGGGAGAAATATCCAATGACGCGGGTATGCCGAAGTAGTAATCAAATCCTCTGTCGGTGGGTCCGTTCTTGATTGGAAGCGAGAAATCTATATCTTTCATACTTCTGCCATTGTTCGTATATCCCCAGTCCCAGCCTAAGTGCCATTTACCGATACAAGCGGTATTATAGCCATTTGCAGAAAACATTTGCGCGATTGTGCGACGTTCAGGATCAATCATTGCAGGCGAATCGCCATCAAGACCACCTCGTTTCAGCTTGGTTCGCCACGGATACCTTCCGGTCAGAAGAGAATATCTGGAAGGAGTGGATAAAGCGGAAGAAGCATGGGCATCCGTAAAGGCAATCCCGTGCTCGGCCAGTTTGTCAATGTTAGGAGTATGGATTTTAGATTCGGGATTAAAGGCCGAGATGTCTCCATAACCCAAATCATCCGCCAATATAAATACGATATTGGGTGTTTGCGCTTTTACAGCAGCAGCTGTAAGAAGTACAGAGGAGATTGTGATTAGTTTATTCATATATTGAATGTATTAAAGCTATAGTTTATGTATGATATAACCTATCTCTTCATGTTTTCCAACCGACATGCCCGGATTATCTGACTGACATCTCAATCGTTCCACTCCAGTAGACAAGTCTTTTCACTCCAGTGAACGAATCTATGCACCCTAGTGAACAGCCCTCGTCACTCTAGTGGAACGATGGAGATGCTCTATCAATAACTGGACGATAACGAATGAAAAACATGCTGGCATAGGGTTGTTTGAATGATAAGTACCTTTCATCTGTTTTCAATGTAAATAAGATCAGCAACCATCGTCTATGCAGTCATCATGAGAAATGTATGAGAAATGCAGGATGAATACAGGGCAGATGTATGAGAAATCATTGAAAAACGAATGAGAAATAGCCGTTTTTTCGTTAAAATATCTGTAAAAAGTATGAGAAATGCCTGTATGGAAAGCATTTCTCATACTATATATTATTGATTATAAACTCATTATCTAGATTTTATGAGAAATAAGAAATAAAAAAGATAAATCTCTTTCAGCGAGCAACAAGCGGTAGCATTACGAATATTATACATTGGCTGCTTTCTTCTGCCTATTCTTAGGAGCACGCGGCCGGTCTTTATCAGCTCCGGTATCATTTTGCTGTTTCATCCATTTTTGCAGTTCCATCGTTAGTTCTGCCTTCTTCTTACTATATTTCTTCACATCCGCCAGATTGTTCATTTCAAACGGATCTTTCTTGATATCATATAGTTCGAACTCGGGACGATTCTTATAGCGATTCATGATTTTATGTGCCTGATCCATGTCCTGTGCTTTCCACGAGAGATACCATTCTGCCTTTTCAATATGCTTTTCTACGTATGTTTCCTCCGGAGTCAAGTTCCAGATTAGACGATAGCGTCCGTCTGAAATAGAACGGATTGGATATGCCGGACCTTCCGGAACATTGTTGTGAACATGATAAGCATACTTATGGTGTGTCTTTGTTTTCCCTTGAAATACATCTACCAGACTCTTTCCATCTATTACGTCAGGCACCTTTCCGCCTGCAACATCGATAAATGTAGGAAGAAGGTCTTCATATTGCACAATAGCGGAAGTCTCCGTACCGGGTTTAATGACACCCGGCCAGGAAGCCACCATCGCCGACTTGACACCTGCACTCCAATTGGTCCATTTGGCTCCGGCAAATTGCGTACCCTGCTCGGATATGAAAATGACAAGAGTGTTCTGCAGCAGATTTTTTTCTTTCAGAATCTGCATAGCGTCACCCACCTGTTGATCGAGCAAGCCGACTTCCGCCAAATATCTGGCATAGTATTCACGCGTCACTTCCGTGTCGATAAACTGTGGCGGCAACTGAAGTTTCTTCCGGTCGAAAACGGAAGCGTCACCACCTGTCCAGGGAGCATGCGAATTAATAGAAGCCAAGACAAGGCAAAAAGGTTGGGAAGCATCACGTTCCATAAACTTCTCGATACCTTTGGTATGATAGTCAGTGTTTGGGCTTGTACATCCTTTGGGGAATCCCGGTACATCTTCGAATGGGAAGTTAGCCAAAGGTTTGATATGCCACTTCCCGGCCAATCCAACCCGATAACCCAGATTTCCCAGATAAGTAGGGAGAGATTTTACATCGGCATTGACCGAACTATGGTTGGCGTAACCGCCATGATGCATCGGATACATACCTGTATAAACACAATGCCGGGTAGGCGTACTCATCGAAACAGAATTATACGCACTGTTGAACTTTATCCCCTGTCGAGCCAATGCATCTATATGGGGAGTCTTGTTGTTGACTGCTCCGAAACAGCCTATATCGTAATAGGAACAGTCATCGGCTATGATTAATAATATATTAGGCTTTGAAGGAGTTTGGGCAAACCCGTTTCCTATCGCCAATCCGCCTAGGAGGCATAAACTAATCATTGATTTTTCCATCTTGTATTATTTTCAATTCATAGGGTTAACAGATTCAACGTACTACTTTCCATTCTTTAGGAGCTTTGAATCCGTCACGACCTTTACCGTAAGGTACTTCCGGTATACAAGAAGTGATCGTGTCATATTTCAGGGCAACCTCATACAAAGCTTTCACAATTTTTTCGTTTCCTGCGCTGGCATTTTTCTTTTCGTAAGGATCCGTTTTATAATCAACCAGAAAGTCCTGTTTCAAATCCAGTCCCGGTTTCATACCTTTTCTTATCAGTTTATAGTCTTTATTGACTACTGCTCCGTGTCCCAGATAAAAATCGCGGTCGATACAGGCCTTTTTACCGTTTAATACAGGGAGGATGCTGATACCGTCATATTCACGTTTCGGACGGCTGTGATCTCCTACCAAATCTTTCAATGTGGGAACAAGATCAACAAAACCTGTCACCTGTGAACTCAAGTTCTTATATTGTTTCTCTGCCTTCTTCCAATAAAGAACAGCAGGTGCATGTACGCCTCCATCCCACTCGTCAAATTTATGTCCACGCAAAGGTCCTGATGAAGATCCCGGAACACCGGCAGTGCCGTTATCACTAAAGAAAATAAAGAAAGTGTTGTCCATAATTCCTTTCTTCTTCAAGGCGTCTACAATAGCACCGATTCCCCTGTCCATACAAGAAACCATCGCACTGTAAGTCGCTTTTTTCTGTTCTTTCGGTGTCAGGCTGTCGAAATTGTCAGTATAGAGTTTTATATCTTTTTCTTGTGCCTGCAAAGGTGTATGAGGTGCATTATAGGCCACATACAACATAAACGGACCTTCTTTCTCGTATGCATCGATACAGCGGATGGCTTCTTTGGTTATCAATTCGGTAGAATATCCTTTGTCATGGCAGGTTTCCCAGTCGTTGTGCCAGTCCAGTTCACCTTCACGCGTCAGGTCGAAATAATCTATCGCACCGTTCAGATGACCATAGAAATGCGAAAAGCCCCTATTCATCGGATAATGCACTTTCTTGGTATGCCCCAGATGCCACTTACCAATAATGGCTCTGTTCTTATATCCGTTACGTGCCAGCATATCGGCCATCGTTTCTTCATTCTCATCCAGTCCGTCCTCACGCCAGGGCGGAATAACAGCCGAACGGACACCAAACCGGTTCGGGTAACGTCCCGTCATCAGTCCCGCACGGGTAGGCGTACTGATGGGAGAAGTGTAAAAGCGTTCGAGTTCCACTCCTTCGCCTACCAGAGCATCCAAACAGGGAGTCTTGATTTCACTACCATGAAATCCTACATCACCCCAACCCAAATCGTCGGCCAATACAATCACAATATTAGGACGCTCTGTCTGCGCATGAAGAAATGCCGGAAGCAGAGTACATCCACAAAGCAAACCCAAAAATTCTTTTTTCATGATATACGATTTATAAATTACATTCTGTGTTTTATTCGTTTTGACTGTGTGACGGCTTATTTTCTCTTTCCCGGCATGTGTTCGAAGGCACGCATCTCGGTAGGTTGTCCTTCGTCTCCACAATCCTTCATCCAGCGTTTCAACTCTTTATCCAAGCGGCTGATGGTAGAAGCTTGTTTCGCGTCCTCCGCCAGATTCTTCATACAATACGGGTCGTTCTTCACATCATACAATTCGATAGCCGGACGATGCTGATATTTAGTCGTCATCGCTTTTGCATGACTATCCGTTTCCGCCAGACTTTTCCACTCTTTAAACAAAGGAGATTTTGTTTCAACATTCTGGAAAGTAGCTTCCGGGGTGAGATTGACAATATATCTGTATCGGCCGTCGTATACCGAACGGATGCCATAATAAGGCGATCCGGCATTGATGCCTCTCGTGGTCTGAAGGGAGAAAGAATATTTCTTGTGTGCTTTCTTCTTGCCTGTCAATACCGATTTAAAGCTTTCGCCATCCACTTTCGCCTGCGGCTTTCCGCCAGCTATGTCGATAAAGGTAGGAACAATATCGACATATTCCACCAACGCGTCGCTCACGCTTCCCGGCTTAATCACTCCCGGCCAGCGAACGATACAGGCAGAATGTACTCCCGCATCATAACAAGTCCATTTGGCAAAAGGCAGGCTGTTGCCTTGTTCGCTCAAATATACGACCACAGACTGATCCGTCATCTTTTCCTGATCCAGGATAGAAAGGACGTTGCCGAATTCCTGGTCCATAAAGTTGATTTCTGCCAGATAATGAGTAAACAACTTGCGGGTCTGGGGAATATCCACATACATAGGAGGCAGCGTCAGCTTGTCCGCATCAAATTGGGAGGCATCGCCTTTGTTCCAAGGAGTATGCGGTTGATTGGAGGCTACAAACAGACAGAAAGGTTCGCCTTTCGCCTTGCAGTCGGAGATAAATTTCTGAATGGCTTCAAAATTCAATTCCCCACCTTTCAAAGGAGGTACGTAAAGGTCGAAAGGAAATACTGATTTCGGGGCAATATGCGATTTCCCGATCAATGCGACTTTATAACCCAATGGTTGCAGGTGATGTACGACGCTCAATGTGCCTTCATTGGCACAAGTATGGTTAGGGTAAGCTCCGCTGCGTACAGGCCATACACCTGTATATAGATTATGGCGGGTAGGCGACGACATCGGGACAGCCTGATAGGCTTGCGTGAAACGCACTCCCTGTGTGGCAAAACGGTCGATATTCGGAGTTTTCGAATCGACGCTGCCATAACAGCCCAAGTCATAATGGGAACAGTCATCGGCTATAAACAATAGAAAATTCGGTTTTTCCGTTTGCTGCGCAAAAGACAGACTGGCGGCACCCAATGCAACGGATGCACTTACTAGTAATTTATTCATTCTGTTTTCCTCCTTTATTTATTTCTTCGGATGTTTAGGTAATACAAAGTTTGCATTCGCCCACTTCTCCCATTCGCCCACTAATTTTGTAAGCACTTCAGGGTGCTGTTCTGCCAGATTGTTACGTTCGGTACGGTCTTTAACCACATCGTACAATTCCCATTCTTTTCCTTTTTCGTCGCGGATTGCTTTCCAGTTTCCCCAGCGGATTGCCCGATTGTTCTGATGTTCCCAGTACATGTATTCATGCAGAGAGTCTGTCTTCTTCTGAATAGCCGGAAAAAGGCTGCTTCCTACCAATGGATATATTTTGTTTCCACCGTGATAAGTTTCCGGATAAGCGGCTCCTGTTGCTTCCAGAATAGTCGGCATAATGTCCGGCAGATAACCGGGGACACGGCACCATTCACCTTTCTTGTTCTTCAGATTGCTCTTCCACGACACGATGAGAGGAGTAGAAATACCTCCTTCATAAGAACGGCATTTGTATTTACGGAACGGAGTATTGGAAACCTGTGCCCATGCTCTTCCGTAAGAAGGGAATACGTTGCAAGCCGGGTCGTTGATTTCAGACACTTTTCCGCCTCCCAATTCAGCGTAAGGTTCGGCACAAGCACCGTTGTCGGACAGGAACATGACAAGCGTGTTATCCAATTTATGATTCTTCTTCAGGTAATCCAGCAGTTTCCCGACATTATAATCTACACAATGCACCTGTGCAGCATAAACGGCCATCCGATAGGCTACTTTATCTTTCTCCTGTTCCGTCAATTCATCCCATTTCCGGTTTTCCCATTCGGCAAACTCTATATTCGGTTCGATGATTCCCAGCTTGGTCATCCGTTTTCGTCTTGCTTCACGAATTTCATCCCATCCTTTCTCACGATAGATCTTCGTGAACTTCCGAATGTCTTCTTCTTTTGCCTGCAACGGCCAGTGAGGAGCGTTGAAAGCTAAATAAAGAAAGAAAGGTTTAGCGTCTTTCTGTTCGTCAACGAAGCGGATTGCGTAATCGGTAAATGCATCTGTTGTATAATATGGTGCTTCCGGTTCCGGAAGTTTGGTATTATCCAGTGTCAACCCGCGTCCTCCTGACGGGCGGAGATAACTGCAAGCTCCTGCCAAAATTCCGTAAAAGCGTTCAAATCCCCGTTGCAAGGGCCATTTTTCTTCTCCATGCATTCCCAGGTGCCATTTACCTGCCATATAAGTATGATAGCCGCTTTCTTTCAATACTTCGGCTATTGTGACACAATTCCGGTTCAGGAATCCTTTATATCCCGGCACTCCCCAATCATTCGGACTCTTCTGGTCGGGATTTTTAAACGGGTCTTCGGACATCTGGCCGATACCTGCCTGATGTTGATATAGTCCTGTCATTAAACTAGCCCGGGCAGGGCAAGAACGTGAAGTGTTGTAGAATTGTGTGAAACGTACCCCTTTGGATGCCAGTGCATCAATATTAGGGGTCAGTATTTCTCCACCGTAGCAGCCGATATCGGAATAACCCATATCATCTACCATAATCAGTACGACATTCGGCTTTTCTTGTGCCGAACAAAACGACGCCATCAGTAGGGGGGCGGTCATTAAGAAATTCTTCTTTACCATAGTATTATCAATTATCTGGAAAACAAAAGTAGAGAAGTTTATGCAAAAGGAAGGAAAAATGCTAATCAATAAAGAACAAAATCAGGTATATATGATACTCAAAAAGGAAATTCCCTATTTAAAAGACAATAGAACCCTGCTGTTTTCGACGTTTAATTCAAGGTGATCACAAATGTTCTTTTAGAATGAACAGCTTTTTTCTTTTATTGAACAATATGTTTCCTCTTTTGTATTTTGAATGTCATATCTTTGTATAAAACTAATACACTAAAATTTGCGCACAAAACGCAAAACAAAAAAAACAGCATAATGAAAAAGACACATCTGATTTTGGTCGGTTTATTGTTATCCTTTACATTAAACGCAGCCAATGATATTCCTCGCCCGGAATATCCGAGACCTCAGTTTGAAAGATCCGAATGGATCAATCTCAATGGCCAATGGACATACGAATTCGACTTCTCCAATTCGGGAAAAAGTCGGCGGTTGACAAGAGCCAAGCAATTCAGTAATACGATTACTGTCCCTTTCTGCCCCGAAAGCAAGCTATCAGGAGTAAATTATACCGATTTTATCAATCAAATGTGGTACCAGCGTTCCATATCTATACCTTCCGGCTGGGAGGGAAAGAAAATCATACTGCACTTTGGGGCGGTAGACTATTACACTGGAGTTTTTATCGACGGACACCATGTAGGTAATCATTATGGAAGAAATTCTTCTTTTTCAATGGATGTGACTCCTGCCGTAAAAGCGGGACAAAAGCACAATCTGGTTGTTTATGTTACCGATGACGCCCGTTCGGGACTTCAAACCATCGGTAAACAATCTACCCGGATATCTCCTTATGGCTGTTTTTACTCCCGTGTTACAGGTATTTGGCAAACAGTGTGGATGGAGGCTGTTTCTCACTATGGTCTGAAATCAGCTGTAACTACCCCGGATATTGATGAAGAACAGCTAATCATTACGCCTGAATTTTACCGAGCTTCTAATGACAGGATGCTCCAAATTACATTGTACGATAACCAAAGAAAAGTGATTCAAAAAACAGTAAAATGCAATAATGGAGTTCCTATTATTCTTCCCGTCAAGAACATGAAACTCTGGAGTCCTGAAGATCCTCACCTTTATGATATCGTTTACAGTATCAAAAACTCGACCGGAGAAATCATAGATGAAGTAAAATCCTACGTAGGTATGCGTAAGGTGCACACATCGGATGGAGTGATCTACTTAAACAATGAACCTTACTTTCAACGCCTCGTCTTGAATCAAGGCTATTATCCGGATGGACTCTGGACTGCTCCGACTGACGAGGCTCTGAAAAATGATATTCTACTAAGTAAAGCTGCCGGATTTAACGGAGCACGCCTTCATCAAAAGGTTTTTGAAGAAAGATTCCATTATTGGGCCGATAAATTAGGATTTATAACCTGGGGAGAATCTCCCAATTGGGGTATGAGCATCAAGAGTGAAATAGCATCGCGCAACTTTATCAGCGAATGGACAGAAGTCATTACACGGGATCGCAATCACCCGTCAATCATTACTTGGGTTCCCTTCAATCAGCCTCTTGAAGATGCATTAGCTCTCCTGACGGGTACCATGATGCGCCTGTGTATCGGCACCTATCAACAAACCAAAGCCATAGATCCTTCACGCCCCGTGAATGGTATTGCAGGTGACGTACATTTTATGAGTGACATCTGGAGCATCCGAAACTACGAATCTAATGCAACACGCTTCGCACAACAATTGAAGCCTAACAACAGAATGGCATTTTACAACAATCAGCCTTTTTTCATCGGAGAATTCGGAGGAATACTTTGGACTGAATCCACCAAGCGGGATAATTCGTGGGGATATGGTGGGATGCTTACCAATGAAGAAGGATTCTACGAACGCTTGGATAATTTAATGGACGCGATAGCTTCCTCACCGGACGTTACCGGATTCTGCTACACTCAATTGACTGACATTGATTTGGAGAAAAATGGAATTTATTATTATGACCGACGTCCTAAGTTGGATATGCAACGTATCAAAACGATCTTTGAAAAGATTCCAAGCAGACCGAAAAAAATAAAATAATGAGCCATCATGAAGAACAAACTATTCTTATTGATATTTACACTATGTAATCTCCTGGCTACGTATGCGTCAGGAGAAATTCCTCCTGCCAAAGTTGTATTCCAACAATACATGAATCAGGCACAAACGTTCGCCAATAACTATCCGCGAGAAAAAGCTTATTTACATTTTGATAATACGAGTTATTATGTCGGTGACACAATTTGGTTCAAAGCTTATGTCACTCTTGCCGAACAGCAAACTTTCAGCCAGATCAGTCGACCTCTATACGTAGAGTTGGTGGACCAGACAGGACACATAGCTGATAAACAAATCATCAAACTGACACAGGGAGAAGGAAATGGACAATTCATTCTTCCCTCTTCCATGTTATCCGGTTATTATGAGGTGCGTGCCTATACCCGCTGGATGCTTGCTTTCAATGAACCGCAGTATTTCTCACGGACTTTCCCCATTTATCAACTATCCAATAGTGATAAGCTGGAACGTAGTATCACAACTTATGAACTTAGTCAATCAATGGAAAACCGTCCATCGGAAACGGAAGAGAAGTTGAATGTGCGCTTTTTCCCTGAAGGAGGACAACTAGTAGAAGGAGTAACCTCTCAAGTCGCTTTCAAAGCGGAAAGTAAAAATGAAGGGAATATAGAATTATCGGGAACAATCTATACCAAAGAAGGTACAGAAATCACTTCCTTCGAGACTTTACACGATGGAATGGGGCATTTTGAATATACCCCTTCCCCTCAACCTGCCATTGCTAAAGTCAATTTTCAAGGAAAGAAATATGAATTCACACTTCCACAGGCATTGCCTAACGGGTATGTTTTGAGCACTGTCAGTAATGCCGGTGCCCTTTTGGTGAGAGTTTTCTGTAATGCCGCTACTCCTCAAGATACACTGGCTGTATTTATCAGTCATCAGGGACGCCCGTATGTTCATCAACTGATTAGTTGCCGGTCGGATGCTCCGCAGGAGTTTATTCTACCCACCCGTAAGCTACCGGCAGGTGTACTGCAAGTCAGCCTCATCAACCGGGCAGGCAATACATTGTGCGAACGTTTTGTCTTTGCCAATCCGCGTGCTCCCCTGCAAATATCGACGGAAGGATTGAAAGAGGTGTATGCTCCCTACGCTCCCATCCGTTGCGAATTGCAAATAAAGAATGCTAAGGGGGAACCCGTGTCCGGAGAATTGTCGGTCAGCATCCGGGACGGTGTCCGGTCGGACTATCTGGAGTATGACAACAATATTTTCACGGATCTGCTGTTAACCTCCGATTTAAAAGGATATATCCATCAACCCGGTTATTACTTTGCGTCTCCGTCTCCGCGGAAGCAAACCGAACTGGATGTTTTATTGATGGTGCACGGATGGCGTAAATACGACATGAGCCAGGCCATCTCTACCGCTCCTTTCACTCCGCTTCAATTGCCGGAAACACAATTGGCACTGAACGGGCAGGTGAAATCAACCATTCTCAAAAATAAACTGAAAGATATTGCGCTTAGCGTGATAGTGAAGAAGGACGATCAATTCATAACCGGAGGAACCGTGACCGATGAAAACGGCCGTTTCACCATTCCTGTGGAAGATTTTGAAGGAACGACGGAGGCAGTAATCCAAACCCGGAAAGTCGGTAAAGAACGTAATAAGGATGCTTCTATACTGATCGACCGCAATTTCTCCCCCGCTCCGCGGGCTTACGGCTACAAGGAGCTTCATCCGGAATGGAAAGACCTGGCCTACTGGCAACAGAAAGCCGAGAGTTTTGATTCTTTATACATGGATTCCATCCGGAGGGTAGAAGGACTTTATGTATTGGATGAAGTGGAGATAAAAAGTAAACGCCGACAGGGAAGCAACATGGCTACTAAGATCAGCGAGAAGAGTATTGATGCTTATTACGATGTACGCCGTTCGGTGGATGTATTACGCGATAACGGAAAGATTGTCACCACCATTCCTGAATTAATGGAAAAATTGAGTCCGCAATTTTATTGGGATCGCACCAATGACAAGCATACGTATCGTCAGAAACCGATCTGCTATATCATGGATAATCACATTTTGTCTGAAACAGAAACTCAAATGATGCTGACTGAAGTGGACGGATTGGCTTCTATCATCATTAGCAAAGGCACCGGAGGTATTGATGACGACATTATCCAAAATACAAAGATGTCCGAGGTGACCGATAGCACGGGAGTCGATATAAGCAAACTGGATAAATATAGTGTTTTCTACCTGATTCCCCTGCCCAGACGCGATGTGTTAAATAAAAGCCAGAGTGCAGTACTTGGTACCCGACAAACCGTTATCCAGGGATATACCCGTCCATTGGAATATTATTCTCCTGCCTACCCGACCAAGGAACTGTATATGGATAAAGTAGATAAAAGACGGACGTTATACTGGAATCCATCCGTACAAGCAGATGAAAATGGAAAAGCGGTAATTGAATGTTATAATAACCAATATTCCACTCCATTGATTATTCAAGCGGAAACGCTGGGAAAAGATGGACAGATAGGAAGTATGAGGTATTCTACCATTGGACAAATAGAATAATAATTCTTACTGTAAGAGTCGTTAGTATATGGACAAGAAGATTCTGAAATGTTCCACTTTTCTATCCTAACAAGAGTAAATTTCACTTTCAAAAAGGCAACTAACTCTTTGCGAGTTAGTTGCCTTATATTTTTAATTCAAAGAATATCCCATTACAAGTATGTTTGGCACTTAATAATGACGGTATATCTTATAAAACACGAAGTTTCTTAATCTTTTTCGCTTCTGGTTTTTCCGGTAATTTTTCACCATTTACTCTCACATTCTCGAAAATAATATTCTCACCATTCTCCAAGCGATAGTCCGACACAGCCTTATCTACGGTGATATCCTTCAACGTAATGTTTCTTATAGGTAGTTCCGGGAATCCAGCCATGGATATAGCACACTCATTCGTTTGCCCACAAGTTACGTTTTCGACCGTAATCTTGTTGAACAAGGTAGGATGAAATCCCGATCGCTCGCCCTTATAATTCGGTTCTACGCGAACCAAAGCTGTGCGCACCGAATCAGCCTGTATGTTGCGAACATAAATATTTTCGATATATCCCCCTCTGTCAAGATTCGATTTGAAATAGATGGCATTCGATGATTTAAGAATACTAATATTCTCTATAAATACATTGCGTACACCTCCTGATATTTCGCTGCCAATGCATACCCCATTTATTTTCGACCAAAAGGTACAATTGCGAATGACAACATTTTCAGTAGGCTGTCCAATGCGCCATGCATCATTATCCCGTCCCGACTTAATAGCGATGGCATCGTCGCCCGTGGCAAAAGTACAACCTTCAATCAAAACGTTGCTGCATGATTCAGGATCACAACCATCGTTATTTCGATTGTGACTGTCGACCGTTACATCACGAACAATAACATTGTTACAAAATATCGGATGAATCACCCAGAACGGTGAATCTTTGATTGTAATACCTTCAATACGCACATTCGCACAGCCATACGGTTCAATAAATCCGGGACGCAATCTGAACCCCTCTCCGAATACACGTCTGTATATAGGCAAGTTTTCACGGCCCATTCGCCTAAGTATCTCCTTGTCTATATTCTGATTGTCAGCCCAAGCAGAGAATTTCTTGGAACCATTACCGTTTATCGTACCCTTCCCAGTCAAGGCGATGTTCTGTACATGATAAGCGTAAATTAGCGGAGAATAATTAAACAATTCCGTACCTTCCCATCGTGTAATTACCGCCGGCAAATAATCTTCTTGGTTGCTGCTAAAATTCAATATAGCACCATCTTCCAAATGGATATTAACATTACTCTTAAATACCAACGGTCCGTTCATATAATAAGTCCCTGCAGGTACAATTATTCTACCGCCACCTTGATCACTACATTGTGTTATAGCCTTATCAAAAGCATCTTTACAAGGCGTTCTCCCATCTGCTACAGCACCAAAATCAGCAATGTTGTATATCTTATCAGGAAAAGTCACCGGATTAAGTTCTGCTACTATTTTGTCCGCTATATCCCAAGGTGAACTTTTTGCTGCAAGATTTGCTGTATTTGTCACTATTAAAGTAAACACTATTAAGAAACTCTTCTGCATCTGCATATCCAAATTATTATGTGGAACTTTCATTTGTACTTATTTTTATTCACAAAAGAATAAGATCTTTAGATATATCAATGAGGATGAATGATTCTTAATCAAGAACAACCTCATCCCCATTATTCATTCAATTTTCTATTCATTCCGTTTTAAATGGAATGACAGTTATTTCTTTTTCTGTCCCGGGTAGGGTTCTACCATGCAACGCTTAGCCCATGCTTCGTATGCTTTTGACATTTCTGCCACCTTCTCCGGATATTTAGCAGCCAGATCATGTTGCTCGCTCCGGTCTTCATTCAGATTGTACAATTCCCATTGAGAGTTATTTTTCGGGCGAACTAATTTCCAACCATCATTGGAAAGGAAAGCACGTTCGTTGAAGTGTTCAAAGCCCAGATAGTCGTGTCCCTTGCGATGTCCGGTTTTGAAGATAGGGAGCAGGCTCTTTCCTTCCATCGGAAGAATATCATGTCCTTTATAGGTAGTTGGATATTCAGCATCCGCTAAATCAACGCAAGTAGCCATGATATCCATCACATGTCCGATTTCAGTTGTCATACCACCTACGTTCTTCTTGATGCCTTTCGGCCAGTGAGCGATCATCGGTGTACAGATGCCTCCCTCATAAGATTTAGCCTTCCAGAAACGGAACGGAGTATTAGCCACATTAGACCAGCGAGCTCCTAATGAAGCGTATGTGGTCTGTGGTCCAGGCAATACTTGTTTATTACGTGGGTAAATGATTTTCTTTCCATCACGAGTCATATCCGGACGGTCGTTCTCTCCACCAGACATATTCTGGCAGTCTTCGTTACTACAACCATTATCAGAAAGGAAAAGAATCAGTGTATTGTCAAGCTGTCCGGTCTTTTCCAAGGCTTCGATAATTTGTCCGATTCCCTGGTCTACACGGTCGATCATGGCAGCATGAACAGCCATCGCACGGGCATCCCATTCTGCGTACGGGTTGTCTTCCCATTTGTCATGGAACTGACGTTCGGACAAGAAGTTATCCATTCCCGGGAAAATCCCCAACTGCTTCTGACGTTCGTAACGGGCGTTACGGATAGCTTCCCAACCTACTTTATAGGTGTCTTTGTACTTCTCAATATCTTCAGGAAGTGCATGCAGTGGCCAGTGTGGTGCTGTATAAGCCAGGTACATAAAGAATGGTTTATCATCCTTTGCATATTCTTCCACTTCTTGTACGGCACGGTCTGAAAGAGCCTGGGTTATATAATATCCTTTAGGAACTTCCTTTACAGGTACTTCACCTTCTACCAAGCTGAATGGATCAAAGTAATCCACCACTCCATAAATAACTCCATAGTGAGAATCAAAGCCACGATTAACCGGATAATGACATAAATCAGAGAATGTATCATGGAAGACGCGATGTGCCAGCCATTCGCGTTGGTCCTTACGTAGAGGAGTCTCGGCAACATGCCATTTTCCAACCATACTGGTGGTATATCCTGCTTCCTTCAATACCTCGGCAATAGTAACGGCATTGCGAGAAAGTGTTCCACGATAGCCTGGTAAGTGAGCATCAAAGGTCATTCGTCCGATTCCGGCCTGATGTTGGTAAAGTCCTGTCAATAGGGAAGCACGAGTCGGGCAACTACGGCATGCATTATAGAAATGATTGAATCGTACTCCTTCTTGTGCCAGTTTGTCCAAATTAGGAGTATGAATCTCGCTACCATAGCATCCCAAATCGGAATAACCAAGGTCATCTGCAAGAATGACCAGCAACCATCAAGGCGGTCGGTAATAGTAATAATTTAGAATTCATAAGTTTAATATTGGTTTATAATTTGTTTTTCACTGTATTACTCTTTTCCTTTATCTTTGTTTTTCTCAAACCATTTACATACTTTTTCGCTCAATTTAGCTACAATTTCCGGATGCGACTGCGCCACATCATTTTTCTCAAATTTGTCTTTTGCAATATCGTACAGTTGTGCATCGCTTCCATCGCTATTTATCAATAGCTTCCAGTTGCCACTGCGTATAGCCAGATGAGGACTTCTGTCGTTTGCATTTCCCGGTTTCTTAAAGAATTGGTTTCTACCGAAATCCCACATCAAATCCGTTTTACGTTTAGCTTTCGATTTACCCAGAAGAACTTTATCATAATTTTGTCCGTCTCCCTGATAACCTTTCTCTGTTTTAATTCCGGCTATCGCACATAGAGACGGATATAAATCGACTGCACACAACACACTCTCGTTATTCACTTGTCCGGGCTTTATTTTCTTGGGGTATTTTATAAGGAACGGCATGCGAATTCCACCTTCATAAAGGCTTATTCTTCGTTCCTCTCAAATAGGCAGCACGAGCGGATTGGAAACTGGGTGCCGGTCCGTTGTCACTAGTGAAAATCACGATTGTATTTTCTGATAATCCTAGCTCATCCAATGCTTTGATAAAACGTCCTATCTGTCTGTCCATTTCAGCAAGAACAGGAATGAAAGCTTCTTCCGTATTCCAGCTTTTATTTTCTTTTTGTTTAAATTCCGGTACCCAAGGGGTATGCATATCATCCGGCCACAGATTCAAGAAGAAAGGCTGGTCTTTATGACGTTTGACAAAGTCAATACTCTTATTTACAAAATATTCGGTACGTCTCCAGCGTTTTACACTGTCTTTAGCCGACCATATCCAGTTCGTAGCAGTAATTGCCGGTTCCGGATCCGGACTTTCATACGTTGATATATATTCGTCAAAACCATAATTCTTAATAGAAGGTGCATTGTGCACGTCGCGTCCACCTCCCATATGCCATTTACCTATATGTCCGGTAGCATAACCTGCATTTTGAAAAGCACGTGCCATGGAAGGATTCTTGTCACTCAAAAAGTTACGTTGTTCACACTTTTTGTTGCTGGCTTTATTATTTAAAAAGGTATTAATTCCTACTTCTATGGGAAATTTGCCTGTTGTCAATCCGCAACGTGAAGGTGAGCTGACTGGTGCGGACGAGTAATACTGATTGAATAACAATCCGTCCTGCGCTATCTTATCAATATTCGGAGTAGGAACAAACTTACCCCCATAACAACCGATATCCCCGATTCCCATGTCATCTATATAAATGACGACTACATTAGGTTTTGTCTCTGCCTGTATACTGGCTACGGGTAATAAAGCTCCCAACCAAGGCAAATGTTTTTTGATGTTCATAATTATTCTGATTTAATTAACTGTACTTTTTGTCGGTTTCGTGTGACTGACTTACAGAACAAAAGTAGGGAAGTTTTTTAAGAGAAAGGGAAAAATACAAATCAATAAAGGAAAAAAACAGGTAAACAAAGATGAGGAACAGCTAATCTAAACCCATATATAAACAAAATAGGGAAGATATTATTCCTATATCTTCCCTATCTCCACTCATTTATAAGATTACCATTCTATTTGCTGGTCTTCGTCCGGAATCTGTGTATTGATATTCCGTTGTAGCGTCATGCTTCCTTCCACTCTATATTTGATAGGGATAACTTCCGTATCACTTCCACCATAGGTAAAATCCTGGAAATCATATTCAAACATGATTTGAACATAACGACGTTCCAAATAAGGGCGTGTAGCATCCATAATCGATGTACTACTATAGATAGGTGTTCCTATTAATTCAAATTCCATTTCATTATTGGGATCGTCCGGCTTCATATCCAATGTTCCATCTTCTCTGAAGTGTACATTGATTTTGTACTTCTTACGTATGTCTTTATCCATATCCTCATTAATCAGACCGGCATAAAAGAATACGGAATTGTTATCTATCACATATCCTGTACGCTTGTTCGTCGTTCTTGCATTCGTATCAGGCTTACCATTTATATAAGTGTACACTTTCATGGAAGAAGCCGTGTACGAACCGGAATAATCATTAAAAGGTATTACCTTCAACAAAGCTTTTGCATAGTTCTTACGTGGATGACTTTGATAATCATAGGATCCATCATCAACAATGGTTAACGGTAAAACCCATTTCTCCAACATATCAATGCCTTGTAGATTAAAATCAATATTTAATTGTTCTACGCACGAACCGGCAGGAATATGTACTGTTTCGGGAAATTCATATTTATCTTCCTCCATTTCTGTATACCACAATTCCGGACGATAAAGACTAAAGCGCTCGATATTCAACGTTTTCAATGTGTCCTTATCCACTGCTATATGTATATCTCTGTCTTGTCCATTCACTGTAGAGCCACTGATAATGACAGGCAACTGATAGGTCACTTTTCCATTATCCTTATATCTGACGTAGATGGTAGTAACACCATCGCCTCCTGAAGCGATAGGTGCTTTGAAAGATACGTATTGTTCATACTGCTCATCTTCCCACTCATTATTACAAGCGGTTCCCAAGACGATGACAGCCAATAAACTTAAATAAATATATATATTCTTCATATCATATTCTTATTAGGAGATTAATCATTGTACGTCCATCCCGGGTTCTGCGTCAACCGTTTATTACGTTTCAGCTCATCGTGGCTGATAGGCCAGAAATAGAGCTTACGCGAGAAGGCAGTAGGCAAGTCTGCAATTTCAATCGGAGTATAGAATTGTTCTCTCTGCTCCTCCGTATCCGACATATAGAAATTACATCCGTAGTTTTTCTTGGACTCTTCCACTTCTGCATCTTTCCATCTACGTAAATCAAAATAACGCTGCCCTTCGGCCATGAGTTCAATTTGACGTTCACGTTTCAGCTTCTTGCGGAATACATCCCGATCTTGGTACTCCGACATGGTATAATCGGGTACACCCGCACGGCGACGTATCTGTCTGATACCTTTTTTCATTTCATCAATATCACGTTTGACGGAATAACTGGTAGAACCATCCCATGATGCTATGTCATATGAAGATCCATCTTCCAACTCATTCAAGGCTTCGGCATAGATCAATAAAATTTCGGCAAAACGAATGGCAGGTTCTGCTTTTGCTTTTATTTCCTTACGATTCGTATCATCCGGGTGTACATACTTCATGATACCGATGCCAGATCGTAAATAAACACCAGTACCGGAGAAACCGTCCGTATTGATACCGTAATAATAGTTGACTTGTTTCTCAACGTCATTCTTATAATCAACGGTTTCTGCATTTTTCAGTAAAGGCCACACGCAACCATTGAACGAAACGGAAGCATAGAAACGCGGTTCACGCCATGCATACTCTTTCCACACCCCATTCTTTAAATGAGGATATGTTCCTGCTTCTCCTTCCTTTTTAGTTACAAAACGATTTCCAACCTGACAGGTATCCAAAAAGGTTTGGCGGTTAAACTCCGAGCCATCACACATATAGTAAGCATCACACATCTTTATTGTCATACCATAAGTATTGCTTCCATTACCTAATGTTCTTGGCATTTGAAGTTTCACCATTTCAACCAAACTGTTCCCCCCTTGGTTACGTCCACGGCTGAAAATCAGCTCCGGGTTTTGATACATCGCTAACGCACCGTTGAAAACCGATCGATAAGATTCGTAAGGATCTATATCGCTATAACCACCTTCATTCCATGTCTTTGTTGAGAAATCGCCATCCTGATAAGGGGCAATGGTAGCAGGATATCCAGGTTCGGCAATGTCAGTAGCTTTCTTATGATAAAGTTCATAACGACGTCCGTTATTTTCCCCGGGAAGTTCCATTACATCTCTGGCCGCAGCTGCTGCCTTTGCCCATTTATATTCATTATATTCTTGAGACATCAGACAATTTCCATCGTAGTCTACCATATCCGAAAACTTATCTGCCTCACCCGGACGTGGGTTATTAATGGGGCTTGCCGAATACAACAACGCTCTGGCACGAGCCGCCAATGCCGCTCCGCGTGTAGGACGCGAGCCCTGATTAAGAGCTCGATTCAGAGGCAAATCTTTGGCAGCCAAGAGCATCTCCGATTCGATATATTCTACGCATTCATCATACGAACTACGTTGGATAGCCAAATCATCATAACTGGCAGTATAATCCAGTCCCTCATCAGGCAGCAAAGGCACAGGACCATATTTACGCAACAATAACCAATAATAGTAAGCACGCACAAAACGTGCCTGCGCCTTCAGATCGGCCCTCTCCTCTTCGGTAAATTTCGTGTTCATATCAATATGCTGGATAAAGATAGATGCTTGACGAATACCTTTATAGCTTTCATTCCACGAATGCCGATAGCTTTCATTGTAAGTACCAGTCTTAAACTCCTTATACCCAGCAAGACTATTACCTCCGAAATAGATATCATCGGCAAAATTAGTGATGGTATTCAACATCATAGATACTTCCAAATTGTAACCATTTAAAAAGGAGTAAGCATGCGCCAACCATTCTTCTGTATTTTCTTTATCAGTAAACACATCCTCCAAAGACCGACGGTCTTTAAAATATTTATCAGAGTCGAGTTTATCCGCACAAGCAACAATGATCGCACTCAACACAATACCAATACACAGTTTATATATCTTTCTCATTTTTCATGTATTTAATTAGATATTCACAGTCAATCCTAAAGTAAATGTCTTGGCAAGTGGATACTTCTCTCCATTAGTACTTCCCATTTCCGGATCCCATTCTTTAAATTTAGCAAACGTCAAGAGGTTTGTACCGATAAAAAATACGCGTATTTTGTTAAACCGTATTTTGTTCACTATTGATTTTGGCAATGTATATCCTACTTCCAATGTCTTCAAACGTAAATAAGAGCCATCTCTGAGCCAGAAAGTAGAAGCTCTATAGTTATTATCGTTTCCTCCATAACTAAGCCGAGGATACGAAGCATTCGGATTCTCATTAGCTGGAATGCCCAAGGTAGCTGCCGTCTCCGCATCGACATAGCGGTCTTTCACCAAGTTTGTCAGGACATTCCCCCACTGGCTGCCACTAAAAGCGTACACTGTAGGACCATTAATGAAAAACGAAGACTTGCCTGCCCCTTGGAAGTGTGCATTGAAATCGAATCCTTTCCATTGTGCAGAGACACCAAATCCATAAATTAAATTCGGTTTGGTTGTCGCACCAATAGCCACTTTGTCTCCGTCATTTACAACACCATCTCCATTTACATCTTTATATTTGATATCACCCGGTTGTACTTTTCCCCATGCTGTCTGTTGAGGACTATTCCGTATATCATCGTAATCTTTGAATAGTCCCAAAGCAATCAGTCCCTTTGCCTGATTCACCCGGTAACCTGCCTCCTTTTGATAAGGGTAAACTGAATTCATTTCATCTTTTTCTAAAATCTCGTTTTTGCTGTAAGTGAAATTACCACGAACAGTCAGATTAACCTTTCCTATTTTCTGTTTGTAAGCAAAGTTACCGTCAAAGCCTTTCGACAGAACACTTCCTACATTAGCTTTCGGATTACTATTCACGCCCACAATACCAGGTAAATATTGACGTTCCATATAGATACCGTCACGCTGTTCATGGAAATAATCTACAGTAGCTGTTAATTTATCATTGAATAAGGACAAGTCCACACCCGCATCGTGCTTGGTTGCAATTTCCCAAGTTACATTGTTAGAAGCTAACTGCGTATAATGCATTCCTGTATAGACATTGTCCGGAGAACCATAATCACTCCATGTCCACCCATTCCCATCGTCTTTGATAGTATATAAATAAGGAAAACGATGTACTGTATCACCTATTTTAAGTTTATCACTACCAACTTTACCATATGAATAACGCAACTTAAACATATTCATCCATTTCAGATGTTTTTTTACCAATTTCTCTTCCGCTATGTTCCAAGCCAAAGAAAAGGCTGGGAAAAAGCCAAAGCGATGTCCGTCGGCAAAATTCTCCGAACCGTTGTAGCCGAAGTTGAAATCTACGAAATAACGATAGTTCCAGTTGTAGTTGACACGTCCCGCCAATCCCATGTGCCGTTTGGCAACACCATTTTTTACATCCGTACCAATATCAACTGTGGTCCGATAAGCATCCTGAGTATATTTCAATATACCACCCACATGATGCGCTTTGAAGGCCCGATTATATTGTAAAAATGCTTCCAAGAACTCACGACGCTCACCACTCGAAGAGCTGGTCTGTTCCATAGGCTTCTCAGCATTTTGTTGTTTAAAAACCAAATTTCCGTCATCATCTCTGTCTCTTTGGGCACGCCAAGTTTCCGGCATTCTGATGCGGTTTATTTCGCTCTGGTTATTCGTATCAAACCCAAAACGTCCCTCAAAACGCAAACCTTTCGTGATAAAATCCAATTTTTGCTCCAAAGAGATATTAGTCTGAATCTTATTATTCCAGATTTCTTTGTAACCGGTCTGTGTAGCAAGCACCCAGGGGTTGTTACGGTTATCGTCTGTCCCATGTGCAGGAATGTAACCATTAGAGTACATCACAGGAATACTGATTGGACTCTGCCCCATTAAGGATGTCCAAACGTTAGAGCCTTGTCCCGGTGCATTACGTTTCTTCAAAGAACCGGATACCCCCACTCTGACAAGCGTACTTTTGGTTATATCAATATCAGTATTCAAACGATAGTTCCAACGCTGACTACTGGGGTTGGTATTATAATCCTTACGCATAGCCTCGTCCGTCTTATACATACCTTCTTCATTAATATAACTGAGAGATACGAAATAACGTGCCGTGCTGCCACCTCCACTCATATTCAGATTGGCACGATAGGTCATGGCTCCATCTTTCATCAACACATCCATCCAATCTACATTCGGATACAAATCCTGATCAAGTCCCAATCGCAGAATTTCCATTTCATCATTCTGGTACATTCTCTCCTGATTACGGGTAATCCGCGCTTCATTCATCAGCATAGCATAACTATAACCGTCCGCAAATTCGGGTGTGATAGTGCGCGAATTATAAGAACTCTCCACTTTAGCATTGATCTTGATCTTACCTTCCTTACCACGTTTAGTAGTAATCAAAACCACACCATTTGCACCGCGAGAACCATAAATTGCTGTAGTAGAAGCATCTTTCAAGACAGTAAAAGACTCAATATCTTCAATATTGATTTCATCCAAATCACGTTCAAAACCATCAACCAATACCAATGCAGCACTATTGGCACCAAAAGTGGAGATACCTCGAATCCAGAACTCTGAAGTGTTCACACCCGGTTGTCCAGAAGTCTGCATAGCAAGCACACCCGACACATTTCCCGCCAGCGCATTAGAAAGATTGGCTGTAGGGTTAGATTTCAAAACCTCAACATCTACATTCGTCACGGCACCAGTCACGGTCAACTTTTTCTGTGCACCAGTTCCCGTGATTACAACTTCATCGATTTCCCTAGCTTCCGATTCTTTCATCGATATATTAACCAAGTTCTGACGTTTCACCAATACCTCTTGCGTATCGAAACCAATATACGAGAATACTAAACGAGAAAATTCCTCTGTTTTAATCTTGTAGCATCCGTTGATATCCGTTATTGCACCTAAACCCGGTTTGTCCTTCACTGTCACATTAACACCTACCAATGGTTCTTTATTCATGTCTGTCACAACTCCTGCCACCTCAATCGTTTTTTCTTGCGCAAAAAGAGAGACTGAGATTAATAACAGACAAATCGTAATAAGTTTTTTTATTCTCATGCGTTCTGCTTTTTATTAATTTTCTTGGTTTTGATTATCACCGGATGCTTCTATGCCTAAATCGTCAGAAACTTGTTCTTTAGCAATCTTCCGAATCTTATGGTTCCCCCAATCACCTACATAAAAAGTCTTTGTAGCCTCATCATAGGCCAAAGCTGTCGGTTGATTAAAACGAGCTCTCTCACGCACCTCTCCATTTTGCTTACCCCATTTATAACTGGTTGAAGAAGCGGAACCACGTCCGGCAAATGTAGAAACCACTCCATCCGGAGTCAACACTCGAATACAATGATTCTCTCTATCTGCAAAATAAAAGTCATACCAATCAGCTTTATTGGCAGCCTTATACTCTTCATTGAGAACAAAAACACCTTGACCAGGTCTATTAATACGTGCATTGATGCCAACAAGATCTTTATAATCAGCCTGACCGGATTGTCCACACACGATGTACGGAGTCACCAATTTTTTTGTTTCATCATCATAATTGGAGCGAAGTATATAATGTGATTCATGCATAATGATGTAGACATATTTACCTGTTGGATGAGGCACCATACTAAAGTCAACAGTTTGATTAGGTACGCTAAATGCCAAAAGCTCATCCAGCCCTTCTCCTTTAGGAACCTCCGGATTGTTATTATAACCATTCTCTTCAAAATTATATCTGTACACTTTACCTTCTGCACGATAATTGAAGTAAAGCTCTCCTGTCTGTGGAAGGACCATAGAACCATTACAAGCATTACCACGTGACAAAGCAACCCAACTAGACTCTTTGAAATCCAGTCCATCCTCACTGCTTCCACGCTTTAAAATAATATTGTTTCTATTCTTAGAATTACCTGTCTGAGGAGTAGCCAATACCATATCACCATCATTAGTCCATGTGATAGTAGTTGCACGTTTAATATCATTTAGTTTTTTGGAATAGATCATTTTCTTTTTCAAATCCAGTATCCTCAAAGGTCTTTCATTATCATTTTGAGACAGGTAAAGGATATGAGGATGTTGAGGATCAAAAGAAAACCAAAAAGGATAATCAATCTTTCCGCAATTATCAAACGGTCCAGTCTCTACAATATCGCCCTGACCCAATTCATCTACGTCACCACATAAGTCTGTCACCACCAATTGTGGTTCATACTGGTATTTTTCAGGTAATATCACAACTTGTTCACCAACTTTCACTTCTACAGTTCCTTCGAAACAACTCTCCGGTGTAGAACAGTAGATACTAGTACCTTTAGCACTGATAACAATAGCTTCTTTCCCGCCTACCTTAACAGAAATAATAGAACGATCTATCCCAAAGTTGCTGCCATAGATAATCATCTTCTTCTTTCCGCCTCCCGACTTGGGTGTGAAATCTGTTACCTCTACTGGCTGACTCGGATCATAAGGTGCTGATGTCTCGTCTTTGCTATCTTTGCAGCTACTAAAACAGACTGCAAAAATAAATGCCAACATCACACACTGTAGCCCTATGCTCCCATGTTTCATAGTTTTACATTTCATAATACTAGATTTAAATTATTGATTATTTTGAACTTTATCCATTAACACCTTCATCCAGTATCCTCCGATCACCGAACGTGCTCTAAATCCTACCCATTTTCCACTGTCAGTATGATGCCAGTCACTGATAGGTACACGAGACACTGTTTCATTGATGTATTTATAGACAGGATCAGAGAATTTCTGGAAAGTTTCCTTATCTGATGACATAGCTGCCGTCCACATGATCCAGTCGGATTTTGTGTATTCTTTACGAGAGTCCAGGGGCAGTCCGTAAGGATTCTGTTTTGTTAAATAATAGCTAATTTCTTTTCCGATTACATTGTTAGGGAATAAATTCAAATTCCACAACTTATCCCAAACCATGTTATATTTTTGGCTCCAAGTGTTCTTACGGTCAAAAGCCAAACGGTAATGGTCGCCTTCATTTGCCATTTCTTCCCACTTCACCGCCATTTTCTTGGCTGTCGCTGCATATTTATCTGCGACATCATTCAAACCGAGCATACGAGCCATTTCGCTGTATCCGGCTACACCCATAATTGCTTTCACTGAAAGATTAGCATTATGAGCCCAATGTCCGGCGAAGTCATCCGTGCAAAGTTGGTTTTCCGGGTCCTGTCCAAACTAAGACTTTTTAGTTATTCTGCTTATTATCAGATGTGTATAGCTAACATGTCTTGTTTTTGTGTTGTAATTAGTTGGTTTTTCAAGTGTTTTTGTAGTCTATAAAAATGATTTATTTCTTGTATTTGAGGTATCCCAGATTGTTTCAACGAATTCTAATTCTAGAATAAAATATCAACAATTCATGTATGATAAAAAATGATATATCCCCAAATGTAGTTTCAGGAATTTTAAATAAGATGGAATAAAAACATGGTATATTAGTGGCGATTTAAAACAGACTAAAATGATTCCATCTATTCACTTGACCGACAGATGTTTTTATATCCCTATCTCCATTATAAATCGCGAAACATTGTTCCGTTGGAGTATTGGATAGTTTAGCCCATTTTGAAACGCCTTTAAAGAAATCAGGTGAGTAGGTTGCTCCTGATTTGATTTCATATGCATACTGTTTTCCGCCAACCATTCTCAATAAATCAACCTCATTGCCAGTACTATCACGCCAAAATGATAATCCTGGTTCAACACCTCTATTATAGGACTCTTTTACAAACTCATTAATGACAAGATTTTCAAACAATCCTCCACGTAAAAAATGAGTAGTTATTTGTTCTGCATTTTGTATGTCAAGTAAAGAACAGGCTAGCCCTGTATCATAAAAATATAACTTAGGAGTTTTTACCAATCGTTTGGCATAATTGTTATAATCTGGTTTCAGTAAATAACAGATATAACTTGCTTCTAATATAGATAACCAGTTAGTAGCTGCTGTGACAGAAATTCCACATTCATTTGCTAATGATGAAAGATTTAATAATTGCCCTATGCGACCTGCACATAATTTGAGGAATTTTATAAATTTACTTAGATCCCCAATATTACGTAATAATCTCACATCTCTTTCTACATATGTTTGTATATAGAAAGGATAATAATCATCCGGATTTATAGCTTTGTCATAAATACGTGGATAAGCTCCCTTAAAAATTTCTTCATTTACACTGGATGACAATATTCCTCCTTTTTCCATTTCATAATGCGAAAACGGTAGTAGCTTGAGTACTGCCGTACGTCCAGCTAATGATTGATTCACGCTTTCCATTAATAAGAAATTATGAGATCCAGCCAGCATATACATACCTTCTTTATTCTCTTTATCGGTATGCGTTTGGATATAAGAGAAAAGTGACGGAACTCTTTGAACTTCGTCGATAATTGTTTTATCCGGATAGGTGGAAAGAAATCCTCTCGGATCATCTGTAGCAAATAATCTCATATCAGGATCTTCCAAAGAGACATACTCATAGTCCTGAAAGGAATTCCTCAATAATGTTGATTTTCCAGACTGTCTAGGTCCTGTCAATGTGACAATCGGATATTTATTTGCCATTTCAATTAGCTTGGATTTCAATATTCGTTCTATCATTGCTGCTCTTATTTTATTAATTGCAAATTTAATCTTTAAAAGTGAATTTGCAAAAAAACTCCGTTTTTTTAATTTAAAGTTCTCTATTTATATTAGATCCTTTATGTTCATATCTGCAGCATACTATAAGTAATTATAATTTAAGCAGCCTGTCATTGAGCTGGATTTAAACAATGGCAAGCTGCTTATTATTTATCTTATATTCAATAATATACTTTCTATTTGCTCTGCGGAGCGTATCAAAGCTATTTTAGCATCAAAGAATTTCTTAAAAACAAGAACCAGCATTCAACAACTCATTCGCACGAATAATTAGGTTGCATTGCTTCATTTTGAACAGTAATGCATATGACTAATTATTTCCTAGTGCTGTATTCAATCGGAGAACGCCTTCCAAAAGAGAAGCTCCACTTGCTTGTGCGCCCATAGAAGCAATATTTCCAGTAAATATGGATCCCCAATAGTAGTTACAGTACATTTCCGGATAGGCACCACGAACCAAATTGGCACTCAGGTTTTCCGCATTCTTTCGCAGGTAGAGAATCAGATTCTGTCTTATTGCACTATCGACATCTTCATCCAATGCCAAATTAACTGCATAAGGAATCAAAACAGCTTTAAAGATACTTTGGTCCATAGACGTACCTTCACTACGCAAAATGCCATTGTCCAAGCACCTATTATTGGTCAGGACATAGCTAATTACTTTTTCTGCACATGTCAGATAATATTTTTCATTCGTAATATGATACAATTGCCTACTTGCTTCTCCATACGTACCTTGCGTATAGGTTAAAGGGGGTTCTTCTATTCTACCATCTCCCAATGTTAAGTAATTATTATCGTAGGCAAATTTATGGAGTATTTTAGCATCTGATAAATACTTATCTTCATTGTATTTTTTATACAATTTGGCAGCCATCAAAGCACCGGGAGCATTGGTACATATATTTCGGTTTCGACCATTAGAATTATTTTCATTATTCCAAGGAAGTCCAGTCCCTTTATCATCTGTCCATTTTCGTGTAATAATGTAAGTGTCATACAACCTCTTGGCTGTATCGGCAAATTTATTATCGTCTAACACTTCTGACATTCGTAATAAAGTCAGACCAATCCAACACATATCATCAGTATATGGATTGGAGAAACCTGTGGGATCGTTACTATCGTGATGATAGTTATTTCCATGATTCTGAAACCATCTTTCAAAATACTCTTTGTATGTAGCAGCCAATATGGGATTACTATCTTTAATGCGTTCATAAGAATACAATATCACATCAATTGCATGAGCCTGTTGCCAGTAAATATAAATATTAGCAGAATTTCCAGAGATATTTTTCGGGGATACCCAAAAAGTTCCTTTCGTTTTATCCATAAATTGCTCAATAAGCACATAAGTACAACTATCCGCCAAGGGTACTCCTCTATCTGATGGAGTAGCAGTAATAGTAGCTCTTTCAGATTTCCGTCCATAATTATCTACCACGACAACAGAAATGGAATATTGTTCAGTAGATGTTAATCGGAGCACATACCCTTCTCCTTTCTGAATTGTACTTACTTTTTCCTCATCACCAGAATTTTCCGCTTTATAATAGATTTCCACTCCTGCCATATTGCTCACAGTACTTGGGTTCTTCCAAGTCAAATAAAGTTCATTGGGATTTTGAGTAATTACCGCTTTCAGATTCGTTACCGGAGCAATCATTATTTGCGAAGTATTATCATTGCCTTCTGAAGTACTTATCTCTCCATCATTTGTTTTTCCACAACCGATATATAAGAATACGGATATTAAAAGTGATAGTGTATATTTATTCATCTTAATTAGTAGCAAACAACTGAAAGGATGAGGATATATAAAAATACCCTCATCCCTTGCAATTCTTATTTATAATTCATTTATTCAATTACCCTTTACTCTCCCTCTTCCCATTCAATAGCTTGGTCTTCATCTGGAATTTGAGTATTGATTTGACGTTCTAATGTCAGTGAACCCATCACGTGAAACTCCGTTGCTACACCAGGAATCGTTGTATAGTCTTTGAACGTATAGTTGATATTGTTGATAATAATGGTTCGGTGCATCAAATAAGGACGGATAGCATCCATCGACTCCGTAACGCTATAAGAAGCAGTAATTTCATTATTATAGTCATCTTTACCGAGTGCAAATTCCATTTTATTAGCCGGGTCTACCGGAGAAAGCGTTACCATACCGTTATCATTGAACTTCGCTTTGATACGATATCCTTTTCTATCTTGACGGGTTTCATCAAATAATCCAGCATAGAAGAACAACGCTTCATCATCCACAACGTACATCATGACATAATTCTTCACATATGGTGCATCCGTTTCCGCACCCTTCAGATACGTCTTATAGTTTACCGCACTATAGTTTCCTGAATAATCGTTGAACGGCATTACACGAAGCAATGCCTTTCGATAGTGTTTCCGATAGTTCGGTGTATAGCTTCCGTTGGGGGATTCTTCGATAGTTAATGGTAATACCCATTTGTCTGATAGGTCGATACCCTCCATTGAAAAGTCAATAGGCATTAATGCTACGTCTTGTCCGGCATTAATCTCTGCCGTTTCTGGACGAGAATAGAATTTCTCCGGTAATACTTGATAGTATAAATCGGTACGATTATTGAAACGTTCTTGGTTCAGTACTGCCAGAGTATCAGTGTCCAAACCAACATGCACCGTAATGTTACGATCGTTGGTGGTAGATCCACTGACAATAATTGGCAATTGAAAGGTCGTTTTCTCATCACCGGATCTATAACGTACATTGATTCGGGATACACCCTCACTGTTAATAGGAGCTTTAAATGAGATATAATGTGTAAATTGTTCATTTTCCCATTCATCGTTGCACGAACTACATAAGCCGGCTATAGGTAATAGATATAATAAAATATTTTTCAGTTTCATGTTCTTGCTTTTTTAAGATTAGTCATTATAAGTCCATCCTGGATTTTGGGTCAGAAGTTTATTACGTTTCAGCTCACTGTGTTTAATGGGCCAAAAATACATCTTCGGTGAGAAGGTAGCAGAAAGATTAGACACTGGAACTGGCGTATGGAATAGGTCTCTATTAGTATTGCTCATAAATGTATAGCAACCATAAACAGGCATCGCTTCTTCTGCTTCCGCATCTTTCCAACGACGAAGGTCGAAGTAGCGTTTTCCTTCAGCAAAAAGTTCAATCTGACGTTCACGTTTTAGTTTAATACGAAACTTTACCGGATTACTATATGTGTCCGTATCATAATCAGGTACACCGGCACGCATACGTATTGGTTTGATGCCTTTACGCATTTCTTCTATATTACGGCTGATTGTATAAGTAGTAGAACCATCCCAGGAGGGTACCTCATAAGTATTAGTCAATTCATTCAGGGCTTCTGCATACATCAGTAAGATATCAGCATAACGAATGGCCGGTTCATCTTTGTCTTTTACCTTTGCAGCATCACTATTGTAATAGGTGTCATCAGGATGCACATACTTAGCTACTCCAATGCCAGTGCGTAGCCAGAACATACTATTCGCATAACCGTTTCCGTCTCCGCGATAATAGAACACTTGTTGGTCTTGATTTTGAGTTTCCGGTTCATTTCCTAAATGCCAATACATACCGTTGTAAGCAATAGAAGCATAAAAACGCGGTTCTCGTTCGGCATATTGTAAAGATACTCCGTTCGGAAGCGGTTTGTGCTCTGTATCATTTGTTGTATAACCAGCGACACGAGCACGGCTATCGGTACGTCCTTGATAAGCCGCCGTTCCTGCATATTCTGAATTCATACCCGGGCAGTCAGTACCATCGTTCATGTAGTAAGCGTCAACCTGTTTCATAGTGGCACCATGCGTATTCCATCCTTTAGCCACAGTAGGCAATTGATGGATGACCATATCTTTGATACGTTCACCGGTGATATTTTTTCCGCGAGTAAAAATTAACTCTGGATTGTCCATGGCAGTCACCTGTCCATTAAATAGCGAGCGATAGGACTCGAACGGGTCAATGTTCTGCCAACCCTCGGGGAAATTTTTGTAACTATATTCCGAATGAATTGGAGGAGCGATTGTTGCAGGGAAGGCGATAGAATGAGTTGACCGAAAATCAGCTGTATATAAACGGTAGACGCCCAATTCCATTACGTCCTTGCAAGCAGCGGCAGCTTTAGCCCATTTGCCATTATCATATATCGGATTCAATAAGCGTTTCCCATCGCGATTGGTCATTTGCTGTGCATATGCATCATCATTACCATTCATTAATGGACTTGCAGCATAAAGCATAGCCAAGGCACGGGCGGCCAAGGCAGCACCGCGAGTAGGGCGAGTAATAGAAAGCTGATCTCTTTTCAAAGGCAAGCCTTGAGCAGCCAAGACCATTTCCTTGGCAATATAGTCAACGCATTCGTCATACGTGTTGCGGGGAAGTTCCAAGTCCTCATAGGATTGATTGTAATCAAACCCCTCTTCCGGAGCCAATGGGACAGGACCATATTTCCGGAGTAGCAGCCAATAGTAATAAGCACGAACAAAACGAGCTTGTGCCTTGAGATCGATGATTTCCTCTGCAGTATGTTCAAGGCTCATGTCTACATTTTGAATAAAAATAGAAGCTTGACGAATTCCATTATAACAGCGATTCCAGGTGTCTTGAAAAGTGTCTTCATTATACGCTCCTTCACGAAATGTATTATAAGATAAGGTACCACCTTTGGTTGCATCCACTGTTACATCATCATCACCATAATACATACAATCATCAAAGACAAAAGGTGTATTACGTTTGCTGGCAACGTCACAGCACTGCCCCAAAAGATAAGTATATGCCTGTGCTAACCATTGTTCTGTTTTTTTATAGTCGGTGAAAACCTTATCAATCGTCTCTCTATCTTCAAAGATATAATCTGAATCCAAGTAATCGGAACAGGAGGTGGAACCAAGTGCCAAAATAGCAACTAATAGTATATATATTTTCTTCATGTTACTAATCATTTATAAGTTAACGCTCAAGCCTAATGTTACAGATTTGGACAATGGATATTTCTCTCCATTATTGCTGCCCATTTCCGGATCCCAAAGTTTGAAACTAGACCATGTAAGTAAATTCGTACCAGTCAAGAAAATACGCACATTATTGAAATGTATTTTGTTGACCAATGCTTTTGGAAGTGTATAACCGATATCGACAGTTTTCAGACGTAGGTAAGAACCATCACGCAACCAGTAAGTGGAGTTACGGTAGTTATTAGTATAAGCATAGATTGTCGTATTTCCATTTCCTTGATCAGTGTAACTTAGCCGTGGGAAAGTTGCATTGGGATTTTCGTTGGCTGCAATGCCCAGTTTCTCTGCTGTGTCTGCATCCACCCAACGATTGTCCAAAGTCCCTTTAATAATATTACCCCATTGTCCTTCACTGAAAGCTCTGATACATTTACCGGATAAGAAAAACTGCGACTTACCCGCGCCCTGAAAATGTAAATTAACATCAAGTCCTTTCCATTTGACGGAAAGACCAAGGCCATAAATCAGGTTCGGGCGATTGGTAGCTCCTACTGCTACAATATCATTATCATCCACTACACCATCACCATTCACATCTTTGTACTTGATGTCGCCAGGCATCACAGGACCGTACTTTTGAGTAGGGCTATTCCGTATATCATCGTAGTCCTTAAACAATCCCAATGCGATCAGGCCTTTGTTCTGGTTTACCCGATAGCCTTTTTGCATTTGATAAGGATAAACATTATTGGCTTCGTCTCTTTCAATGATTTCATTTTTACTGTAAGTCATGTTACCACGTACAGTCAAACTTACTTGATTGATTTTTTGTTTGAATGAGAAATTACCATCAAATCCCTTGGAGCTTACCTTACCTACATTTGCAAACGGGCTCTTTCCTTGCAGACCAATCATGCCGGACAAATATTGACGTTGCATGAAAATTCCACTACGGCTTTCATCAAAATAATCAACAGTTAATCTGAATTTATCATCAAACAATGCCAAATCTACCCCCAAGTCTTTCTTAGTTGCCACCTCCCAAGTGATTTGGTCAGAAGCTAATTCGGTGTAAGTCAAGCCTGTAAAGCCATAAGAACTACCATAGTTGGCCCAATCATAATTACTACCATCTCCAATTGTATATAAATAAGGGAAACGTACATCTGCATTATCATGACGAATGTTGTCATTACCTACTTTACCATAAGAGAAACGTATTTTAAACATTCCCATCCATTTCCAGTTATCTTTGATGAATGATTCTTCTGCAATGTTCCATGCTAAAGAGTAAGCCGGGAAGAAACCAAAGCGATGTCCCTTCGCGAAGTTCTCCGAACCGTTGTAACCGAAGTTGAAATCTACGAAGTAGCGGTAGTTCCAGTTATAAGCTATTCGTCCTGCCAGTCCTTGATTACGTCTGCTAACACCATTTTTCAAATCATCACCTAAGTCTTGTGTTTTGATATATGAATCCTGTGTGTATTTTAGTGTAGCATTGAGATGGTGAGTTTTGAAGCCACGCTCCCAGTTAAGCATCATATCTAGAAATTCGCGACGATTACCGCTAGAACCACTTTCTTGATGCATATTGCTGCTGTCTGATATTTTTTTGAACACCAAATTTCCATTTTCATCGCGTGAACGTTCTGCGCTCCACTGTTCGGGCCATTTACGACGATTGATGTGGTTGTTGTTATAGGTATCATAGCCAAAACGTCCGACAAATTTCAATCCTTTAGTGATAAAGTTCAGATTCTGCTCTAACGTAACATTCGTTTGAATTACATTTTCCCAATTTTCATTGAATCCGGTCTGGGTAGCTGCTACCCATGGATTTGTTTTATTGCCTGTACCTACTGCGGGAACACGACCATTGGAATAAAGCAAAGGAGTACGAATAGCAGTATAGCCAAAAAGTTCACCCCATACATCGGCATCACCTAGCCCCGGACTGTTTCTTTTCGATAACCAGCCAGATACTCCTAACCTCAACAATGTAGTTTTCGTGATGTCAATATCTGTATTCAAACGATAGTTATAACGACGATAATTCGCATTAGTATTATAATCATCTTTCAACGCTTTATCGGTGTTGTACATGCCTTCTTCATCAAGGAAACTAAGAGATGCATAATAACGTGCTGTAGAACCACCACCGCTTAGGTTCAAGTTGACGCGGTGTTGCCAAGAACCCTGTCTCAATAATAGATCCATCCAGTCTACATTCGGATATAAATCCGGATCCAATCCATTCTTTAAAATTTCTAGTTCTTCCGGTTGATATACGGGTTCATAGTTACGTGTAATACGTGATTCATTTAATAAGTTTGCATACGAGATTCCATCTTCAAATTCCGGTGTAATGGTACGCATGTTATAGGTAGTTTGTGCTTTTACGTCGATCTTGATTTTACCGGATTTACCATGTTTGGTGTTAATCAATACAACACCATTGGCTCCTTTAGATCCGTAAATTGCAGTAGCAGAAGCATCTTTCAATATTGAAAAATCTTGAATATCTTCAATATTGATTTCATCCATACTACGTTCGAAACCATCCACTAAGATGTAAGCACCAGTCCCTGCGCCAAACGTGGAGATACCTCGAATCCAGAATTCTGAAACATTTTGTCCTGGTTGTCCCGAAGTCTGGCGAGCTAATACACCAGCCACATTACCAGCCAAAGCATTTACGACGCTCGACGACGGATTGGCCATCAGATGCTCCACATCTACTGTAGTGATGGCACCGGTTTGTACCAATTTACGTTGTGCGCCGGTACCGGTGATTACGACTTCATCGATAGCAGTAGCTACATCTTCCTCCATTTTTATATTGACAGAGCGCTGTTCTTTAATCAGAACTTCCTGTGTCTTGTATCCAATATAAGAGAAAACTAATCGATTATAAGGTTCTAATTTAATGGTATATTTTCCATTAATATCAGTGATAGCTCCTAGTCCCGGAACGTCCTTAACTGTAATATTCACACCAATAAGTGGCTCTTTATTACTGTCAGCAACAATACCCGACACAGTAACTGTCTGTTGAGCCATGGTATTGATTACTGCACATAGCAACAGGATACATAAAATTGTTATTTTTTTCATTTTCATACGGTGTTTATTCATTAATATCTTCTTCCGGAACATCTTCTTCGAGACCAATCTTTCTGATGCGATAGTTGTTGGCATCTCCCACATATATTGTATTATCGCGCTCATCCCAAGCTATTCCTTTGGGACGGTTGAAACGTGCATCCTCACGTAAACGACCATTTGCATACCCCCACGGGTTTGAGTTCAAACTGGCACTACCACGTCCGGCATAGGTGGTCACTTGTCCTAAAGGTGACAAGATACGGATGGCATGATTATGCCTATCTGTCAGATAGAAGTCATATTCATCCGAATTTCCAGCATATTTCGGATTCTTAACGAATACGCCTGAATAAGGGTTACCAAACCGCGCCTGATTACCGACTCCATCTTGATAGACATAAGTGTCTTTGGCACTATTTACACCGGCAATAACATAGGGAGCGGTAAAAGTTTCACCATTGAAATCTGAACGAAGAATGTAATTGCGGTTGATGACCATAAAATAAGCATATTTGCCGGTCGGATGAATCATGATATTGAATTCCCATTCCTTATCTTGTACTTTTAAGATTGTTTGAGCTGCATCATCAGCTGTTCCGGGTTTGACAGGTGTTGTTCGTTTTCCGGTTGCAAATTCTTCTATCACATATCTTTTTACCCGATAAAGCAGACTGTTCTGGTAATTAGAAAAATAGAGGTCACCAGTAGTAGGATGTATCGCAGCAGCTTGACATCCTTGATTCTGTACGATTACTCTTCCATTCCCCCACGTAAACCCACAAGGTTTCGTTCCTCCTTCAATACGGTCGAACATCATAACAGCCGTACCATTCACATCTCCTTGTGCCAACCCTATAATCATGTGATATTTTCCATTGTCATCTTTATAAAAATCAATGGTTCGGCCACGTTGTGAGCCTACAAATGAACTCTTGGGAATCATAGTATAAACCTGCTTATTTGTAAAATCGAAACAACGAATCCCTTGTCCCACACCTTCAGCGTCTCCTGCGTCTTCTGCATCATATAGCAAATTATGATCTTCCGGATCCCAATTCATAAAACAGGGATTTGTAATGGAACCGCAATCATCAAACGGACCATCTTTTGCAGAATTGGATCCTTGTTCACTAGTTGCGCCACACAAGGTGCTTACTACCACTTGGCGTTGATATTCAAATTTAACTTCGGATACTTCTGCAGAGTAGATATTTTCTCCTTGTTTGATAGATACTTGAACATCACCGGAATAAGCCTTTGCCGGCACAATACAATACATGACGGTTGACTGTGCACTGACTACAGGTGCTTTTTTTCCACCAATAGTAACCTCTATCAGAGATGGATCATTACCAAAATTTTCTCCATAGATAAGTACTTTTTGCCCCGCAGCGCCATTGGTTGGGCTGATTTCTTTAATACTAATAGGCAACTGTGGATTAAAAGGACTGCCACCACTTCCTTGAGCCGGAGTGACTTCTTTTCCATTATCACAACTTTGTAATAGAAAAGTGGTTAATGCAAACATTACCCATAAAGTGCCCAAACAGGCTTTCATTACTTTTTGTTTCATAATAAATTAGATTAAATATGTTAATAAAATCGCATATACAATAACTATACTTGTTTCTCTATATAGGATACTTCTTTTTGGAAGTAGGGTACCAGCTCTAAGAGGGAAGGTGCGTTTCCTTTCACAGAGGGCCACCCATCGCTGCTCCAAATCAATTTATCCATTAAAACATATCTTCCATTTTCAGCTTCTTTCTTCTTGTAGCCATGATAGATGATCCAATCAGTTCCTGCGTCATCCTGAATCAGAATGGAATTATGTCCAGGTCCTGCCCAAACCTCATTGCCACTCATAATGATTTCACAGTAGTCATACAGCATATCTCCTCCTGTTTTATTCAAGTAAGGACCAAGTATATTCTTAGAACGCCCTACCACAGTCTGGTATGTGCTGGTTGCTCCGTTACAACAAGTTCCAATGGAAGCAAACAAGTAGTAATATTCCCCACGTTTAAAAATATTAGTCCCTTCGAAACGATTTCCGCAAATACGTTTTTTTAAGACAGGACTTCTATCTGTCTTTTTCTTGATATCCAAGCCATCGTCAGTGAGTTCCGTAACATAGATGCCACGGAAACTTCCCCAAAACATATACTTCGTACCATTGTCTTCATAGAAAAATTGGTCAATGGAGTTCTGTACTCCAATTACTTTCGAATCAATCAAACATCCTTTGTCTATGAATGGTCCTAAAGGGGAGTCTGATATGGCAACTCCTACGTTGCTCCTCCATTCATCTCCCCATATAGCCCATGAATAGTAGAGTACATACTGGTTGTTGAAATAACGTATTTCCGGTGCCCAAATATTATGATCACCATCCCAAGTGGGGCGAGTGGCATCCGTGAAAGCTGTACCTTTGTACTCCCAATTCACTAAATCCTTAGAACGATAAATAGGGACATTTCGTGTGTTTTCCGTTCCATAGAGATAAAAGTAACCGTCTTGAGCACGAATAACTGTCGGGTCCGGTGCGCTTAAAGCGATGATTGGATTACAATAACCACGTACCAATGTCAATATCCGGACTGATTTATCTACCAACACAGCTTCGTTGTCGACACTTGTCAAACACAGAGGAAGTAAGTAGTACGTAGGACGCAGTTCTAATGACTGAATAATTAGTTTAGTAGAGACTTGATTCCTTCCCGCAGTATAGGTCAGTTCTCCAAGCGTGTACGAACCATCAGGTAATAACTCATAGGAGGTCCCATGAGCTGCATTATATTCATTCACTAGCTGTATAGCTTCTGGTGCCACACTCAATGCACAGTGGAATGTAGCCTGATTCGTACTACTAAAATCATAATAGGACTTAATATCCACTTCTACTTTTTCTTGATTCAACAGTATTTCCCCGCTGATACTCTCCAATTTGATAATAGGTGCTTGAATATCTAATGTGAGAAGCAAATCTTTCTTATCCTCTTGAACGGCAACTGACGTACTTTCCAATCGAAGAGGGAGCACATAATTGGGCTGTTCCACTTTCCATGCAGAAAAAATGTCCGAAGAATGAAACTGGATTTCCACGTTTTTCTGCTTTTCGCCCGCTATCAATGTTAATGTTTCCTCTAGCTGATAAAGGTTTTCTGGAAGTAACTGAAAGTTCGTTCCATTATTCAAATTGTAAGCTTCCAATTCGTTGTTACTCCAAGTTCTCAAACGAATTGATACCTCTCTATCTGAAAGAGCACTTTTACAAACAAAGACATTGCACGAGACAAGATCTTGTCCGGTCGACAGATTCAGATTCTGAAATCCATTCTGCTGTAAATACACAGAGATATTGGTTTTATCTCCTTGTTTCCCGTCCGACTCCTCATTGTTGTCACTTGTCGAACAGGAGATAAGCAGGAGTGTATTCAATAACACTGCGAGATTCCATTGAAGGATCGATATCATAGATAAATATCTATACATGATATTATTCTGTTAACAGCAAATTACTTATTACTATTTAATTTGCTCATTAATACCTGCATCCAGTATCCTCCGATCACTGAACGTGCTCTAAATCCTACCCATTTTCCACTGTCAGTATGATGCCAGTCACTGATAGGTACACGAGACACTGTTTCATTGATGTATTTATAGACAGGATCAGAGAATTTCTGGAAAGTCTCCTTATCCGGAGACATAGCTGCCGTCCACATAATCCAGTCGGACTTGGTGTATTCTTTACGCGAATCCAAAGGAAGTCCATAAGGATTCTGTTTTGTCAAATAATAGTTAATTTCTTTCCTGATTACATTGTTAGGGAATAATTTCAGTTCCCACAACTTATCCCAAACCATATTATATTTCTGACTCCAAGTATTCTTACGGTCGAAAGCCAGACGGTAATGGTCTCCTTCGTTTGCCATTTCTTCCCATTTCACCGCCATTTTCTTAGCTATTGCTGCATATTTCTCAGCTACATCGTTTAGTCCGAGCATACGGGCCATTTCGCTATATCCGGCTACGCCCATGATAGCTTTCACTGAAAGATTAGCATTGTGGGCCCAATGACCTGCAAAATCATCTGTACAAAGTTGATTCTCTGGGTCCTGTCCAAACTAACAAGTCTTATAGCATCTATCTGATAATCTGAATATTATGAATTAGAGTATTGTTTTTGTGTTGTGATTCACACCTTTCCCAAGTAAAATCAAGGTGATTTTACTCTCAATAAAGTCACTTATTTTCATTATTTTATTATTCCATTTTCTTTTGGATGAACTCTAAAAATGGCGAAAACATCAATAATAAGTATTGTAAAATTGGCTGTTCTTAATTTATTTCATATTTTTGCAACGACGGTTGACTCAACAGCCGTTGAGAAAAACTTATTGGTTATGAAGTTTTATAATAGAGAGAAAGAAATTGCAGAATTGAAGCGCGTACAAGAGCTTGCATTTGGTCAAAACTCCAGAATGATTGTGGTTACAGGCCGTAGGCGTATTGGAAAAACCAGTCTTATAAAACAAGCTCTGAAGGGAACACCTACTGTATATTTTTTCGTTGGAAGAAAGGCAGAGAGTATATTAGTAGCAGATTTTATAAAAATAGTACGCGAGACATTATCTATTTTTATTCCGGATGGCATATCCAACTTTACTAATTTGATACAATATCTTTTCGAAATAGGAAAAACACGCTCTTTTAATATTGTCATTGATGAATTTCAGGAGTTTTATAATATCAGACCCGATGTTTTTAGTGATATGCAAAATCTTTGGGATGAATATCGACAAGAAACTAAAATAAATCTTGTAATTAGCGGCTCTGTATATTCATTGATGCAAAAGATATTCACAGATCATGGAGAACCATTATTCGGACGTGCTGACAATATTTTATGTCTTCGGTCCTTCAATACAAAAGTGCTAAAACAAATTATGGAGGATTTTGCGCCCGGATATAGTAATGATGACCTATTGGCTTTGTATACACTGACCGGAGGAATCCCTAAATATGTAGAGCTGTTCTGTGACAATCAAGCCCTTTCTGTTGACCGGATATATAACTTTGTTTTTTCAGAGAATTCCCTGTTTATAGATGAAGGGCGTAATTTGTTGATTACTGAATTTGGGAAAAATTACGGTATTTACTTTTCTATCCTATTAGAAATAGCAAATGGGCATTATACACAAGGAGAAATAGAATCGGCATTAGGTGGTATATCTATCGGGGGCCATTTAAGTAAATTAGAAAATGTATATAATTTGATAACTCGTGAGCGGCCTATTTTTGCGAAACCCGGTACTAAGAAGAATGTACGATATATTATTGGCGATAACTTTCTAAATTTCTGGTTTAAATACATTGAACGGAACCGTTCCTATATTGAGCTACAGAACTTTGAAGACCTTCGTCAACTAGCAAAGGCTGATTATCAGACTTATTCAGGTAGAGTATTGGAGAAATATTTTAAACAGAAATTAGCAGAGGAAGGAGGGTTTAAAGAAATTGGTTCCTGGTGGGAAACTAAAAGTTCTGCAAACAAGGAACGATTAAACTCTTTTGAAATTGATATTGTCGCTCTCAAATCAAGTGGTAAGAAAGCTCTTATAGCAGAGGTTAAACGGATGCCAGAGAATAATTATGTCCATTCAACTTTCATGGAGAAAGTGGAGCATTTAAAACACAAAGAAATGGCGAAATATGATATTGAGACACAAGTCTTAGGACTGGAAGATATGTAAATTTATACAAATAAAACGATGGGCAGTACCATTCTTTTAAAGCATTCCCCCAGCTACAACTAGTTGTAACGGGGGGGGAGAATGCTTAGAATTAGTTTATCAAACTTTCTTATTTCATTCGTCTAAATTACCATTCAATTTGCTGGTCTTCATCTGGGATCTGTGTGTTGATATTCCGTTGAAGTGTCATTGTTCCTTTTACTTTATAGGGAATTTTAACACCTTGGGTACTTGTTACATCATTAAATTCGTATTCAATATCAAATGAGATAAATTTTCTTTTTAAATAAGGGCGTGTAGCATCCATTGTTGATGTATCACTAAAAGCAGATACACTTATTAAATTAAAATCAATTTGTTCTTTGTTCGCAGCCTCTACATGTAATGAGTTATCTTCATTATTAAATGTTACGTTGATTTTGTAAATTTCGCGTACCTCTTTTCTAAGTTCTTCGCCAATCAGACCTGCGTAAAAGAAAACCGTATTGTTATCCACGACATAGGCAGTACGTTTCGGAGTAGTCATGGGCTTTTTTTCTATTGCTCCAGTGGCATCTTTTATGTACACCTCCATTGCATCCGTACTATATGAACCGGAATAATCGTTAAATGGAATAACTCTTAATAATGCCGTCGCATAATTTTTGCGTGGATGCCTTTTGTAAGATTCATCATTGGCGATAGTCAAAGGTAACACCCATTTGTCTGCCATATCCAAATCGTCTAATGTAAAATTGATGTCTAGTAATCCTACATTAGAACCTGCGGGGATGTGAACTGTCTTGGAAAAGTCATATTTGTTGCTTTCCAACTCTTTGTAGTATAGGTCTGTACGTGTACTGAAACGCTCCCAGTTTAAAGTTTCCAATGTATCTGATAATGCTATATGCACATCTACATCCTGCAGGTTCTGGGTAGAGCCACTAATAATAACAGGTAATTGGTAGGTTACTTTTCCGTTCGGTTTATATCTGACATAAATATCAGTTACACCTTCTCCTCCGGAAGGAACGGGAGATTTGAAAGATACATATTGCTCATACTGTTCATCTTTCCACTCATCATTGCAAGCGGTAGTTAATATAACAGCCGTTAGTATTGCTAAAAAAGTATATATATGTTTCATCTTATTTTTATTTTCAGTTAATCATTATAGGTCCATCCCGGATTCTGCGTCAGTAAACTGTTGCGCTTGAGTTCATCGTGGTTGATAGGCCAGAAATACAGTTTACGCGAGAAAGCTGTTGGCAAGTCATTAATAACTGTTGGCGTATGGAAATAATCTCTTTGCGACTCCATCATCAGATAGTTGCATCCTTCTATTTCCTTAGATTCTTCCACGTCTACGTCTCTCCATCTACGTAAATCAAAGTAGCGTTGCCCTTCTCCCATCAATTCAATCATGCGCTCTTGTTTCAGTTTTTTACGGAAAGCGTCTTTGTTTTGATAGTCACTATCTTCATAGTCGGGAACTCCCGCCCGACTACGGACAGGACGGATACCTTTTTGCATTTCGCTTTTTGTACGCTGAATAGAGTAAGTGCTAGCACCGTCCCATGAAGGAATATTATACATTTTACCGTCTTCCAGCTCATTCAGCGCTTCCGCATAGATGAGCAGGACTTCTGCATAGCGGATGGCAGGCTCGGCCTTTGTGACAATTTTGTCAGCGGCAATTTTTGTATCATCTGCATTTACGAACTTCTTGATTCCGATGCCAGTTGGAAGCCAGTTGTGTAGGCTGGAATAACCATTGCTGCTACCTCTATAATAAAAAGCCTGCAAATCTGTCTCTTTTTCATGATCCTGGATTTCCGAATTGCGGTAAAGTTCCCATACGGAACCATTGAAAGCAACCGATGCGTAAAAACGCGGTTCACGATAAGCATATTCTTTGTATACACCTTTCTTCAGATATGGAAATGTGCCATCTTTTGCTTCTTGATCTGTAACAAAACGTTGCTCTTTAGGGTATTCTTTTAAGAATTCGTTACGGTCGAAATTCTTTCCGTCATTCATATAATAAGTATCACACATTTTTTGTGTCATACCATATTTATTGTTTCCACCGCCTTCGGCATATGGAAGTTGATTTGTCACCATTAATACGAGACTATTAGCCCCCTGGTTGGCTCCACGGCTGAAAATCAGTTCAGGATTTCTTTCCATTCCTATAGAACCGTCGAAAACCTCGCGATAAGATTGCATGGGGTCGATATCGCTGTATCCTCCTTCATCCCATGTTTTCAGAAAAAAATCATTGTCATTGTAAGGCTTAACAGTTACTTGCCCTTTTGCAGGATCATCATTGGCTTTTTTGTGATATAAATCATAGCGGTGGCCACCACGGTAATTTCCTGGTAGTTCCATAACATCTTTTGCGGCTGCTGCAGCCCTTGCCCATTTGTTGTCGTCGTATTCTTGAGCTAACAGGCATTTTCCATTATGGTCTGTCAAATCAGAGAATTTGTCAGTATCTATACCTGGTCGGGGATTATTGATCGGACTTGCGGCATATAGCAATGCTCTTGCGCGGGCGGCTAACGCGGCTCCTCTAGTGGGACGGGCAATTTGATCAACAGTTCTGATTAGAGGTAAATCTTTGGCTGCCAGTCTCATTTCCGATTCGATATATTCTACACATTCATCGTAAGTGTTGCGCGGTCGCTCCAATTGGTCGTAACTGTCCATGTAATTAAGTCCTTCATTAGGCAATATAGGTATGGGACCGTATCTGCGAAGCAACAACCAGTAATAATACGCCCGTACAAAACGTGCTTGCGCTTTCATATCACCCCTTTCTTCTTGTGTGAATTTGGTATTCATATCAATGTATTGTATGAAAATAGACGCTTGCCGGATTCCCTTATAACTGGCTCCCCAAGAGTGACGCCAGTTCTCATCATACGTACCGGTTTTGAATTTTTTATAATCATCTCCAGAACCAAAATAGATATCATCGGCAAAACACCACAAAATATTTTCTTTGGTCGATACTTCCATATTTTCTCCGGCGAGATAGGAGTAAGCATGTGCTAGCCACGCTTCTGTGCTATCTTTGTCAGCGAAAATGTCTTCCATCGTCTTGCGGTCTCTGAAATATTTATCGGCATCCAAAGTGTCGACGCAAGAAACGGTCACTATGCTTAATAGTATACCGATGTAGAGTTTATATATTTTCTTCATTTTATACATATTGGTTAAATATTAACGGTCAATCCCAAAGTGAATACCTTGGATAGTGGGTATTCAGTTCCGGTAGAACTGCCCAATTCCGGATCCCATTCTTTGAATTTGGCAAAAGTCAGCAGATTAGTGCCAATAAAGAATACACGTATCTTATTAAACTTGATTTTGTTCACGATGGATTTAGGTAATGTATAGCCTACCTCCAATGTTTTCAAGCGCAGATAAGAACCGTTTCTTAACCAGAAAGTGGATTTTTGCTGGTTATTGTCATTCTTTCCAAAGCTAAGTCTCGGATATGAAGCATTTGGATTTTCGTTGGCGGGAATACCCAGTTTTTCGGCTGTTTGCGCATCTACCCAACGGTCTTTCACTAAATTCTCCAATACATTTCCCCATTGGTTATCACTGAAAGCAAATACTGTGTGTCCTTCAATGAAGAAGGATGATTTGCCCGCTCCTTGTAAGTGCATGTTAAAATCAAATCCGTTCCATTGTGCGGAGATACCAAAGCCGTAAATCAAGTTAGGCTTGGTTGTTGCACCAATAGCCACTTTATCATTGCCGTTGATGATTCCGTCACCATTAACGTCTTTATATTTGATGTCACCAGGCTGTACTTTTCCCCATTCGGTCTGTTGTGGGCTATTGCGTATATCATCGTAATCTTTGAACAATCCTAGAGCAATTAACCCCTTTGCCTGATTCACCCGGTAACCGACCTCTTTCTTATAAGGATAAACGGAATTCTCCTCATCCTTTTCTAAAATTTCGTTTTTACTGTATGTCATATTACCGCGGACAGTTATGTTCACCTTTCCTATTTTCTGCTTATAAGCTAGGTTGCCATCGAACCCTTGTGACAGGACACTTCCCACATTCGCTTTTGGATTACTTCTCACAATACCCACCATTGCAGGAAGGTATTTCCGTTCCATATAGATACCATCACGCTGCTCATGGAAATAGTCAACAGTAGCGGTAAATTTATCATCAAATAACGATAGATCTACTCCTAAGTCGTGTTTGGTTGCAACTTCCCATGTAACATCTGGAGAAGCTAGTTGGGTATATGTCATTCCCGGATAAGTTTTGTCATAGCCATAGTCTCCCCAGTTCCATCCGGGAAAAGTTTCAGTTTTGTTGTCTTGTTTGTATTTGCTGGCTATGGTGTATAAATAAGGGAAACGTTCTCCTAACTGGTCATTTCCCACTTTTCCGTAAGAGTAGCGTAACTTAAACATATTCATCCATTTCAGATGTTTCTTGATAAATTTCTCTTCCGCCACGTTCCATGCTACAGAAAATGCGGGGAAAAATCCAAAACGGTGTCCGTCAGCAAAATTCTCCGAACCGTTATAACCGAAGTTGAAGTCCGCAAAGTAGCGATAGTTCCAGTTATAACTGGCACGTCCTGCCAACCCCATGTGGCGTTTGGCAATACCGTCTTTTATATCATCCACTTCAACAGTGGTTTTGTAAGCATCTTGGCTATATTTTAGTGTACCATTTATATGGTGTGCTTTGAACGCACAGGCTCACTACCCGTTCGAATATTGATATCAACCTGACTGAAGATTTCAAAGTATCCGTGAATCTTGCTTATCGTTTCGGGAGTCAGAACCGCCCCTATGGTTATGATGCCAACGGAGATGAGGCACTACGACTATTTGGTATGTTCTATCGTAATTCTCCCCAAGCTTTCCCAATCTTGAATGCAAACGGTACTTATGCCGCTGCCGATGGTATATGGAGACAAAACCCACTCGTAACATTATGCTATTCAGGATTTTTTCTCAATTTTAGCAATAAACTCGAGACAGATTTCGCTTTCAAATATAACCTAAGAAAACTGTTGAAAGGATTAAGTATCGATGGAAAGTTCTCTTACGATGCCGGCTGGAACAATAACCGCAGCATACAACAACGTCCAAACATTTATCAATATAATCCGATAACCGAAACTTATAAACAGGGACTTGAAATGGTGTTGCCAACAAAAGCCACTAATAAAACTGCAGCTACACATCGCAAATATATTGAAGCAGCAGTTCGTTATAAACAATCCTTCTCAGGACATAACATATCCGGATTAGTTCTTTACAATATGAGTTACACCTCCACTCCCGGCGGACGTTATTCTTACGTGCCCCATATCTATCAGGCTTTAGTAGGACGTGTGAACTATGATTATGAGAATCGTTATCTATTCGAAGTCAACGCCGGCTATAACGGTTCAAACCGTTTTGCAGAAGGACACCGCTATCAGCTTTTCCCTGCAGCATCGATGGGATGGGTACTCACTAATGAACCTTTCTTTAAAGAAAACCCAATCTTAAGTTTTACCAAACTACGCTTTTCTTATGGTGAAGTTGGTAATGACAAGCTGGGAGGTTTCTCTTACTATTATCGTTCAGGATATGATAATGGATTAGGTTATACTTTTGGAGAAACTCATAATCCTGCAATTACAGGTCTGATTCAAGGAAAAAGCGCGAATGAAAATATCACATGGGAAATTGCACGGAAATACAACTTAGGACTTGAAACTAAATGGTTGAAAGACAAGCTATCCGCCAATATCGACTTTTTTAAAGAACGTCGTAGTGACATCCTATGTGAGCCGGAAAGATATTCTCAGGCAGCCGGTTCAAACGGACTGGCTCCCATAAACTATGGTGTCGTAACAAATCAAGGATATGATCTGGAAATAGGCTATCAAGATCAAAAAGGAGATTTTGGATATTCCGTAAAAGCAATTTACGGATATGCCCATAATAAGATTATAGAGAAAAGTGAATCAGTGAAACCCTATTCCTATATGTCACAAACCGGCAATCCTATCGGACAGTTCATCGGCTATATTTCCGACGGATTCTTTAGTTCTTATGAAGATGTAGCAAGTTCCCCCGTTCAGTTCGGACAAGTAAGCCGACCAGGAGATATTAAATATAAGGATTTGAATCATGATGGAGTGATCGACTCCAACGATCAGGCTCCTATCGGCTATAATCCGGTACCCGAGATGACTTTTTCTCTTACCGCCGGTTTGAACTGGAAAGGATTTGATTTCAGTGTATTACTTCAGGGTGCTACCCGTTCATCCATTTATCTGCAAGGAGATATCGCATGGGATAATTCCTGGGGTAACTATTTCGAAGAACATATCGGAAGATGGACACCGGAAACAGCTGCAACAGCGACATATCCACGTTTCACCAAAGCAGCCACTGCCACACATCCTAATTATTATAAATCGGATTATTGGTTGAAAGACTCCAAATACTTGCGTCTGAAAAACATTCAGTTAGGTTACACTATTCCCCGCAAACTTTTGAAAAAATTTGGAATACGTTCACTCAGAGTATATACTAATGCCTATAATCTCCTTACATGGGATAATGTAAAGAAGGTAGACCCTGAATCACCGAACAATAGTAACGGGCAATTCTATCCACAACAAAAAGTAATAAATTTTGGTATCAACCTGAATTTCTAATGTTTGAAATAAGTAATTTATGAGAAAACTATTTATATCCTTTGTAACGGCTGTTCTGCTTACCAGTTGTAGTGCAGATAGCCTGATGAAAGAAACCGAGCTGGATCTCACAGATACAGAGAAGGTTTATTCGGACATTACATTGACCCGCAAAGTTGCATACGACTTATATGCACGTATGCGCATGGGAAGAGATCGGCAGGGAAGCTTCGGATTCTTAGGAAATATAGGACAGTCGCCTTGTATGCTTGACAATGCGACGGACGATGGAGCAGGAAATACAACCCGTGCCGGAGGTGCAGTCATACCCGAACTTGAAAAATTTATTAAAGGAGGAATTGATGCCTCTAAAGGTTTGATTGGCGATGCCCATCCATGGACATTCTACTATAAGGCTATCCGCTCTGCAAACACATTTCTAAATAACGTAGACCGTTCACCGCTGGAGGATTCGGAAAAAACAGCTCTGAAAAACCAAGTACGTTTTTTGCGTGCACTGTATCATCATGAACTATTTCGCTTTTATGGAGCATTAGTAATCGGAGACAAAGAACTCGATCCATTACTTTATGATGGGATCAAGCGTGAATCGTTAGAAACCACAGTCCGTTGGATTGCTAATGAGTTCAAAGAACTTTCAGAACCGGGAGTATTACCCGATAAATACGATGCCCCAGATTACGGCAGAGCTACCCGAGGAGCGGCTTTAGGATACTTAGCACGTACATTACTTTATGCAGCAAGTCCCTTACATAAAGCTTCCGGAGTAACTTGGAAAGAAGCTGCAAATGCAGCTTATGATATGATTGAATATGCTGATGGGGGAGACTTCTATCGTTTATATGAAGATCCAACTACTCCGGAAAAAAGCTACACGCGATTATTTAATACTCGTACCAATGGTGAAACGATTATGGGATTTCTTCGCGCACCAACAAACGACCTCTACGGAACAATGCCTGCTTTTGACCCTTGGAACGTAAACAAAGAGTTAGTGACTTGCCCTAATCAATGGCTGGTAGATTGCTATGATATGCTTGACGGTTCACAACCCATCCTCGGTTATGAATCAAATACGAAAGCCATCATCAACCCGAACTCCGGTTACGACGAAAGTTCTCCTTACGCCAACAGAGACCCCCGCCTGGCACAGAGTATTCTATGCGATGGTGCTACTTGGCCTCTGGTCAATGGCAAACCAGCTACCATCGATTTGTCAAAATCATACAGATGGGGAAGCGGGTACTTCCTAGCCAAATTTCTGGACGACCGTATCGATCATCGAAAAAATGGCACCACTTATATGGACTTTCCAATGATGAGATATGCAGAAATCCTGCTTGATTATGCAGAAGCTGTAAATGAAGCTGAAGATACGAACACAGCCAGAGAAAAAGCAATAGCCCAGCTTAACAGGATACGTCGCCGTGCCGGTATCACGACAGACTTACTGGCCGCAGATTATAATCAGGCAACCCTTCGGGAACGCATACGCAAAGAACGCCGTGTAGAACTTTGTTTTGAAGATCATCGATTCTTTGATATAAGAAGATGGCTGATTGCAAAAGATGTAATGAGATTACCTGCTGTCGGAATAAAGAAAATTAATGGTGAATATCAACGGGTAACTTTAGATACACGAAACTATAACGAGCGTATGAACTTGGCTCCAATACCACAGAATGAAGTTAATAACTGCCCGAATATCTATCAAAACCCGGGCTACTAATCTAAATAAAATGTTTACTTAAAAAAAATAAAGTCATGAAAACAAATAGTATAATTGCATTAATTGTGTCAATCAGTTTATTCGGACTATTCGGTTGTGCAGATAAATATGAAGTTGATTATGAGGCACCCGTCAAGATTGAATTTACAGGTGTCGATCAGAACAATAGAGTATCGTTAGAGAAAGGAGTTACAGAATACACGGCGGCTGTCAAAGTACAGGGAGAGATCATGAGTTTTGAAATTTATCAGGCAGACTCCAAGACTGGAATACAGGGAAGCCTGATAGAAGAAACTGTCCAATCTTTTGAAGACGGAACCGCTAATTATGAGACAACTTATAAATTTACTTCTTTAAAAGAAAACGCCTGCATTACAGTAGTCGTTTTAGGTGCCGACGGTCATACTTACCAACGCAATTTATTGGTAGAGATTACTCCTTCTGTTTTATTCTCCGATCCGGATTACGGAAAAGATGGAGAAATAGTAGAGACAGCTTCAGCTTATTATGGTTGTTATTATGCAACATGGCTTCTTGGACGCACCTATATGGCTGCTGATGCCATGAAATATACAAACGAAGTCGATTTCTCACTCGGAGATATTATCTTGCCTTCAGGAAGCGAAGCTGTACCAGCTCTTGTTTCACCTGCTAAAAGAAGTGAGTATGGCTTGATGACAATTAATGGTTTGCAACACACATTATTTGCTGAAACCTCTTTATCACAAGCAGAATTTAATGCAATCTCCCAAGTAGATGCAACTCCGATAGAAAATCTGGCAGATCCAACCTCCGAAGTCTTAGCTATTCAGGCAGATAAAGTTTACCTGTTCAAAACAGCCAATGGAAAGAAAGGATTGATTTGCATACAAAAAATAACAGCAAAAACTGGTACTATCGAAGTCTCACCGGATAATTGGGTAGAAAACACTAAATACTCATGGGTACAATTACTGACTAAAACCGTGGCGAAGTAAAGCTCCCATTCAAGATACTTTCTCCAATGATCGTATCATAGAATAATTAGAAGAATAGAGAAGTTTTCGGTTTCTACGAGCTTCTCTATTCCTGTTTTCCCAATTAGAAGAAAGAAGAAATCTATCATTCTACCATTTTTTTTCCTTTATTGATTAGTATTTTTCCTTCCTTCTCTGATATCTTCCCTACTTTTGCGAAAAGTCATCATGAAAAACTGAAGTTAATTAAATCACAATAATTATGAATCTGAAAAAACATTTACCCTGGCTGGGAGCCCTACTCCCTATTGCTAACACACAAGCAGAAACAAAACCTAATGTAGTAATTATCTATATCGATGATATGGGTATCGGTGACATAGGTTGTTATGGAGGTAAATTCGTTCCTACTCCTAATATTGACAAGTTGGCACAGGACGGACTATTATTCAACCAATATTACTCTTCTGCGCCGGTTAGCTCTCCATCCCGTTGTGGATTAACCACAGGTCTCTTTCCTCTTGAAGTGGGAATCAACACTTTCCTGAACGACAAAGCTGCTAATAAGAGATGCGAACAACGTAATTTCCTGGATGACAAGTTGCCTTCAATGGCACGTGCCTTCCAAAATGCAGGTTACTCAACAGGACACATCGGAAAATGGCACATGGGAGGCGGACGTGACGTGCATAATGCTCCTTCTATTAAAAATTACGGTTTTGACGAATACATATCAACCTATGAAAGTCCGGATCCGGAACCAGCAATCACTGCTACCAAATGGATCTGGTCGGATAAAGACAGCGTGAAACGCTGGAGACGTACCGAATACTTTGTAGATAAAAGTATTGAGTTTGTAAAAAAGCACAAAGACGAACCCTTCTTCCTAAACCTATGGCCGGATGATATGCATACCCCTTGGGTACCGGAATTCAAACAAAAGGAAAGAAAAAGCTGGGAAACACAAGAAGCATTTGCTCCTGTACTAGCGGAGATGGACAAACAACTCGGACGTTTCATCAAAACCCTGGATGAGTTGGGAGTGGGAGAAAATACAATCATTATTTTCACTAGCGACAATGGTCCTGCACCCAGCTTTAAATCTGTACGTTCCGCTTATTTGAGAGGAACTAAAAATAGTCTTTATGAAGGGGGAATCCGCATGCCGTTCATCGTTAGATATCCAAAGAAAATTAAAGCCGGACAAGTAAATAACGAGTCTGTATTATGCGCAGTAGATTTATATCCGACTTTGTGTTCTATAGCCGGAATCAAAACAGAAAAAGGTTACAAAGGCGATGGACAGAACTATTCAAAAGTTCTTCTCGGTAAATCGGAAGCCAAACGCAAGACCGATTTAATGTGGGACTTCGGACGAAACAAACATTTTGGCTTTCCAGGGAACCCTTATGACAGAAGCCCCCATTTAGCTATACGCAGTGGAAAATGGAAATTATTAGTGAACGGTGACGGAAGCGATGCGCAATTATATGATATGGAAAAGGATAAGTTCGAAAAGAATAATATCGCAAATGAGCATCCTGATTTGGTTGCCAAGTTGAGCAAGAAAGTATGTAAATGGTATGAGGAAAACAAAGACAAAGGAAAAGAGTAATACAGTGAAAAACAAATTATAAACCAACATTAAACTTATGAATTCTAATTTTTTACTATTACCAACCGCCTTGATGGTTGCAGGACATTCTGCAGCAGAGCCCAAAGGAAAAAAGTCCGATCAAAGACCCAATATCCTGGTAATTCTTGCAGATGACCTAGGCTATTCCGACCTGGGATGCTACGGTAGTGAAATTCACACACCTAATCTGGACAAACTGGCAAAACAAGGAGTACGTTTCAATCATTTCTATAATACCAGCCGGAGTTGTCCGACGCGTGCTTCCCTGTTGACAGGACTTTATCAACATCAGGCAGGAATCGGACGTATGACCTTCGATGACCACCTGCCGGGTTACCGGGGAACACTCTCACGCAATGCCGTTACTATCGCAGAGGTATTGAAAGAATCAGGATATGCTACCAGCATGGTAGGTAAATGGCACATCGCAGAAACTCCACTACGCAAAGACCAACGCGAATGGCTCGCACATCACGTATACCACGAAACCTATTCTGATCTTTGTCATTATCCGGTGAATCGCGGATTTGATACCCACTATGGTACTATCTACGGAGTAGTAGACTATTTTGACCCATTCAGTCTGGTAGAAGGTGAAGTACCCGTGAAAGAAGTACCCGACGGATATTACATCACACAGGCGCTTTCAGACCGTGCAGTGAAAGAAGTGAAAGAGTATGCCAAAGACGATAAACCATTCTTTATGTACCTGGCTTACACAGCACCACACTGGCCGTTGCATGCACTGCCGGAAGATATTGAAAAATACAAGGATACCTATAAAGTAGGTTGGGAAGCCATTCGTAATGCACGTTACGAACGTCAGAAACAACTGGGTATATTCCCTAACATGGATAATTTCCTGTCTGATAGACAGTTCAAAGATAAATGGGAAGATAACCCACATGCTGAATGGGATGCTCGTGCCATGGCTGTTCATGCTGCCATGATCGACCGTATGGACCAGGGAATAGGACAAGTAATCGATGCTCTGGAAAAGACAGGACAACTTGAAAATACACTGATTTTATTCCTTTCCGACAATGGATGCAGCAATGAAGATTGTCAGAACTACTCTCCAGGAGAAAACGACCGTCCTGATATGACACGTAAAGGGGAGAAAATGGTTTATCCTCATAACAAAGAAGTGCTGCCTGGACCGGAAACAACTTATGCTTCACTGGGAGCACGCTGGGCAAACGTAGCCAACACACCGTTCCGTTTTTGGAAAGCCAAATCTTATGAAGGAGGAATCTGTACTCCGATGATTGCCCACTGGCCAAAAGGTATCAAGAAGAATGTCGGCAAAACGACTCCCGAAATCGGACATGTGATGGACATCATGGCTACTTGTATCGATATGGCAGGCGCCACTTATCCCACCAAATATAAAGGAAATGACATCATCCCATTGGAGGGTAAGAGTCTGGTTCCTATCTTCAAGACCGGACATCGTGAAGGACATGACTACCTTGGATTCGAACATTACAATGAACGTGCATTCCTCTCTAATGACGGTTGGAAACTGGTTCGTCCGGGAGAAAACGCTAAATGGGAATTATACAACCTGAATGAGGACCGGAGCGAAATGCATAATCTAGCAGCACAATACCCTGAAAAAGTAGCTGAAATGACAAAGGCTTATGAAGCATGGGCTAAACGTTGCATGGTAGAGCCTTACCCGGGACAAAAAAAGAAATAAAGCCTACTCAATTAATAAGAAAGAGTACTCGATTAATTATTTTATATTTGACTCCTGTCGGAAAATATCCAATGATATTGCACGACAGGAGTTTTTTTATATGCTTTTATCCCTTCTTTATCAAGCCTCACCTGAAATCGGAGGCTGACCTGTATATTCCTTAGGCAGTACACCATATTGCGCTTTAAAACATTTCGCAAAATAAGAGGAAGAAGTAAATCCTACCTGCGCTGCCACTTCAGAAATCCGGGTACCGCTCACAATCAGTTCAGCAGCTCTATTCATACGAAGTGTCTTCAAATAATCATTAGGAGACATTCCGGACAAAGCCTTTATCTTCCGATAGAAATTAGAACGACTCATATTCATCTGTTCCGCCAAAGTATCTATCGAGAAGTTCTCATCCGCCAACTGTTCGGCTATTACTCCCTGTATCTTAGCTATAAACTCACAATCCTTTTGAGACATCGCAAAATCCGTTGTCGAAACAGCAACCGTATCTCCTGCCAAGCTCACCATCAATTTATGGAAAGACTGCCTCAACTTCAACAGATTCTCGATCTGCATATGGAGCTGTTTTACAGAGAATGGTTTCTCAACATATACATCCGCTCCACATTCAAGTCCTTCGACTTTAGACTCCAAAGTGGTTTTCGCCGTCAACAAAATAACCGGAATATGTGAATAAGAGATTTCAGACTTCACCTTACTGCAAAGTTCCAACCCATCCATCTCCGGCATCATAACGTCACTCACTATTACATCCACGTTTTCCTGCGCAAGCACTTCAAGCGCTTCACGACCGTTGGAAGCCCTCAACACACGGAACCACTCTGCCAATGACTCACGAGTCAGATTCAGCAAATCAACATTATCCTCAACCAACAGAACTGTAAACTTCTTCCCTGAATACTCCGAAGAAATCGTTTCAGAAGCATCCGCATGCTCCGGGGATATTTCTACAATATCACTCGTTTTTTCCGTCTCCCACTCTTTGACCGGAAGAGACAGTATAAACGAAGAACCACCTCCAATATTATCTTCCAGACGCAAATCTCCCTGATGAGCTTCTGCCAAAGACTTCGCAAAAGCCAATCCGATGCCAGTGCCTACTGCTGTGGCCACCTTATCGTCAGGCAGTTGATAGAAAGCCTCAAATATCTTTTGTTTCTGTTCATTTGGTATTCCGGGACCATCATCGTTCACTTGTATCTCATATCCCCCATCAGTGACAAGCAGCTTCAAGTCAATACGCGCATGTGCATATTTGATGGCATTTCCCATCAGATTGACAAGAATCTTACTTAATTTGTCCTTATCCACCGTAGACACCAGCTCTTGTTCGGGCACGATCAGTTGCAAATCAATACCTTTTAATTCAGCAGGGCTTGTAAACTGATTATAAACGTCACTGACAAGTTCTTTAATATCACTCTTTTTCAGATTCAGATGTAGCGTACCACTCTCCATTTTCTGAAAATCAAGCAATTCATTAGTAATCCCCAACAGATAATTTACATTCTTATCTATCACAGACAAATACTTGAGATCTTTTCCTTCATGCTCTTTCTCTAATAATTTCTCCAAAGGAAGCCGTATCAAACTAAGCGGAGTACGTATCTCATGTACCAGATTGATGAAAAAGCTAATCTTCGACTTATAAACTTCCTGTTCCTTGGCAGTTTGGTATTTTTCCATCCGCCGTTTATATTTGCGTTTAACACGGAGGTTCCATCGCCAAGCCATCCAGCCGATCCATCCCAACAGCATGAGCACATAAACGAAGTAAGCAAAGGTACTACGCCACCAGGGAGGAGTAATCACCACCTTTAAAGTGGTAGTATTCTCGTTCCACTGACGATCATTATTAGAGCCTCTGACTTCGAACAAATACTCACCGGGAGGTAAATTGGTGTAAGAAGCCATATTATTATCAGTATTCAGAATCCACTCCTTGTCCACTCCCCGAAGTATATAAGAATACCGGTTCTTCCCCGGATCTTCAAAACTAAGAGCGACAAAACGAATAGAGAAGCTATTGTTTTCATAAGATAAAGTCACCTTATCAGCCATATAAAGCGGTTTATCCAACTGAAGCAGTTTCTTCACCTCCTGCTCATCGGTTTGATAAGGTAACCGGATATCGGTCACATAAACCGGAGGAATATATTTGTTATCTACAAACTGTTCCGGCTGGAATACATTAAAGCCATTGATCCCACCAAAATACAATTTTCCTTCGGATGATTTCAATGAAGACCGGGCTATAAATTGATTCCCTTGCAAGCCGTCATTAATCGTGAACTGGCGGAAATGATCTTTGGTAACAGGATTAATCTTAAAAATTCCGGCATTGCTGGATACCCAGAAATCACCTCCCTGATCTTGCTCAATCGCATAAATAACCTTGTTAGGTAATAAAGTATTATGCGGATCAAACTCAATGAATCTTTTCTCTTTAGCATCAAAAGAACACAGTCCTCCCCCATTCGTTCCAAACCACATGGTTCCTTTCGTATCTTCAAATAAAGTAATGACCGAATTACTGGTGATCGTAGTCGAATCTTCCCGTTCATGCTGATAATGTTTCCAATGAGCATTCATTGTATTGTAAGAAAACACACCACTATTGGAAGTCGCAATCCAGAGATGATTGTACATATCCTCATAGATATCGACAACAGAAACCATTGAACCAACACTTGTGATAGTCATAAAGTTATCTCGAGCAGCGTCATAACGACACAATCCCCAACTCGTTCCTACATAAATTTCTCCTTTTCGTCCTTTATAAATACACAACACATCGTTGCTACAAATCGTATTGGGGATTCCACGAGAATGAGTATAGGCTTTCACTGCCCCTGTGCGTAAATTGATAACCCGTATTCCGCCGGCATAAGTTCCAATCCATAAATAGTCACCATCCAGCATTAAAGAACGAATGTCATACTTTTGGTTTTTAGCTCCTCCTATTGCATAAGGAGAAAGTTCCCGGGTAACAGCATTGAAAAAATACAAACCGCTTTGAGTTCCAATCCAGATATTCCCATCTTTATTCTCACAGAAAGGAGCAACAACCTCCCCCGCTCCCGGCACTCCGGACAGATAGGCAGGCGAATAATAATCAAAACGTTTAGTCTGCTTGGACATATAGTTGATTCCACCCAAATTGGTCAACACCCAAAGAGCCCCTTCGGCATCCCACATCATTCCATTGATAGTCTGATCGCTCAAACTTCTCGGATCGGCGGGATTATCCGCCCGCTGAAATGTGTTTGTATTTTGATCGAATAGATAAAGCCCGTTATCCGTTCCTACCAACAGCTCTTTATCCGTATACTTCAACAAACAATGAACAGCTCCGAAATTAAACGCCGAACCACTGTAATTGTCTATAGCTTCAGTTCGTTCATCCAAACGGCTCAATAGATTACTTCCCGCACCAATCCAAATATCTCCATCGATATTCTGAATACAGTTCACTTTATAACTATCGGAAGCATTTATATCTAATGAGATTTCATACGTCCGGAGAAACTTGCCGTTTTCGTCAAAGCACAAAAGTCCTTCCTGTAAGGAAGATATATAGACCCTCTTCCGATCAGCACTCTGACAGAGGTCCCATACAAAAGATGTCTGAACACTATTTTGAGTCAACACCTCTGTTTTCGGATCATAAATAAAAAATCCCTGTCCCAAAGTCGCAATCCAGATAAGACCATTTTCCGTCTTGATAATCTTTTTAATCTCACTGCTGATATACACATTATACTGTGTCGTTTTATCAAAGTAAGAGAAACGATCGGTATCCCGGTCATAAATATAAAGTCCGGAGTTTGTTCCAACCCAAATATTCTTGTCCACCTCTATCAAGGCTTCTACAAAATTGTTTTCTAATGAGAACTTTTCGTTGAGAACATTCCGATACACTTTATTGCCCCGCCCGTCATAACGGTTCAATCCATCACTGGTACCCAACCAGATAAAGCCATAACTATCTTGAAGGGCGCACCACACGG